>Ga0315307_1000089_pt1 | contig 35310 bp, 26 predicted proteins | sample TDP2_MG_FD_203079 | JGI IMG/M metagenome (GOLD analysis project Ga0315307, IMG submission 203079) | Freshwater sediment microbial communities from Lake Towuti, South Sulawesi, Indonesia - TDP2 | ecosystem: Environmental > Aquatic > Freshwater > Lake > Sediment | place: Indonesia: South Sulawesi...
ACGAATGATTTCAAGTACGTCTGGTCCCAGCGGCAGCGGCTGATCATGTTCACCGGGGCCAGCCGAGCCGCGCTCCACCAGCAGCGGGCCGCGCTGAGAGCCGCCGCGCTCGAGCGGCACCGGGCCCTACGTCGGCCGGGCACTGACCGGGTGCTGAAGGCGCAGTAGGCTCCTCCATAGCCAGACTGGGGCGGGGCCCGCAAGGGCCCCGCTCTGCCTATTCTCAGCGCATTGTAGGGCGGGCATGTGGCTAGGGCTTCGGCCGCCATGGCGGTCGCCGCCGGCGACCTAGCCATCTCCCCATGCCCGCCGGGAGGTAGCGGTGGGTTCGGCAGCACGCTGCCGAAGCAAAGGGAGCTTGGAGGTCTGGCTCGCTGCCGGCTTGCTGGCCCTCTTCATCCTGGCCAGCGCAGCCTGCGCTGGCGCGGTGGGCCTCAGCTTGCGGCTCCGCGCCGACCCCGACCGGGTGCCGGCCGACGGCAAGAGCTCGGTGGTGATCTCGGTCGAGGTGGCAGACGCAGTTGGGCGGCCGGCCCCCGATGGCACCTCGGTTCATTTCGTGACCACCCTCGGTCAGATCGTCTCGCCGACGCAGACCATCGGCGGCCTGGCGCAGACCGTGCTGACTGCCCCCAGCGCCGCGGGCACGGCCCTGGTGTCGGCGATCGTGGGGGGGATGCGGCAGACCATCCAGGTGGAGTTCCTCGCCGAGCCGGGGAGCGCGGCGCCGGGTTCACATGTAGTGGAGCTCACGGCAGATGAGGTGGCCTACAGCGCCGAGAAGCGCGTCTTTGTGGCCACCTGGAAGGCAGAGCTGAAGTGCCAGGCGCTCGAGATTCGCGCCGACGGGATCCAGTACGACATGGACCCAGGCGTGGTCTGCGCGCAGGGGAATGTGACGCTCCGCTCGGGGGAGCGGAGGGTCGAGGCCGACGCGCTGCGCTATGAGCTGCTCTCCCTGCGGGGCCGGCTGATTCGGCTCTCGGAGCAGCCAGAGCGCCTGGTGGTGGAGGGCGCCAAGCTCGACACCCGGCCCGACCAGCGGACCGATGAAGCGCTCTGGGAGCCGCTGAAGACGGGGGAGACGCGGACCTGGGTGAGGGCGCGCCGCGCGGTGGTTGACCCGGGGCAGAAGGTCATCCTCGACCATGCGACCTTTTACGTGAACGAGACGCGGGTGATGAGCCTGCGGCGGCATGTGCTCGACCCCGCCTCAGGAGGCGCCGTGTTCGGGCAGGCCCTGGGGTTCAGCTCCGCCTCCGGGGTGAGCCTCGACCTGCCGGTCTACTACCGGGCGAGCGCGCACCACATTGGCTCGCTCCACCTCACCCGCAACCGAGAACTGGGCGGCACCTGGCGCGGGCCCGGCTGGTCCCTCGGGATTCGGGAGGAGTACCTCCAGCAGCCGCGCAGCGAAGGCGCCTTCGAGGTGGATGACCTGCTCCACCCCGACGAGGGGATGAGGTGGCAGCACCGGCACCAGCTTGGCGGCGGCGCGAGCCTGAACCTGGATGCGAGCGTGATGAGCTTCAGCAGCGACAGCCCGCGTCTGCGCTCAAGTGGCCTCAGCTTCTTCCGTCCGGCGGGCGCGGGGCGGCTCTCGCTGCTCCTCTCGCGGAGCGACCTCGGCGACTCGGAGCAGTCGCTGAGCGAGCTGGAGTACCGCTTCCCGAGCTTCCCCGCTGGCCACCGCGTGCTCGTCACTCCCGCCGCGCACCTGCGCCACTCGCAGACGCGCGCGACCAGCGAAGCCCTCGGCTTCGACCCCGACACCGGGGAGCCGCTCCAGATCGTGCAGCAGAACACCGGGCGGGTGACCTCCCCTGGCATAGACCTCAGCTTCGCTCTCCCGGTGAGGGACCTGGGCCACGGCCTGCGCCTGACCGCGGGAGCGACCACGGGGTACGCCTGGGGGCTGTCTCAGGGCTCCGGGGCGCTGCTGCACGGCCGGATGATGCTGGACCGGCGGTTTGGCCCGACGAGCATGGTGGGCCTGGGCTTCTCCTACTCCTCGGGCGGGGCCGCGGTGCTGCCCTCCTTGTTCACGACCAGCCGCCGTCTGCTCAGCTTCACTGGTCAGACCGTTCTGGCCGGGGCCTCGGTGCGGCTGAACGCCTCCCGGGACCTCGGCGGCGACCGCCAATTCGGCGGACTCTATCTCACTCGTCCTCTTCCCTTTGGGGCGGATGCCCTGGGGCGGCCGCTGTGGAACCTGCAGCTCAGCCACGTGTTCTCGCGGCTGGGCCCCTACGGCGCCACCAACACCCGGGTTGCTCTGGGCCGCATCATCGGCCGCTACCAGGCTTCGCTGTGCTACTCGCCGCAGGGGGTGGGCGACCTGGGCGCCCGCCCCTGGCTGGGCCCGCTCGGCTACGGCTATACCTACTCCGGCGGCCGCCATCTGTGGCTTGAGCTAGCCGCGCGGCCCTTCTGACAAGCGGGCCGGGGGCGCCGATGAGGGGCCTCGGCCTGCTCTCCAAACGTCCGTGTGTATGCTATAATCGCGGCCGGAGGGAGCCATGCCCCAAGAATTCGAACTGGTCTCTGAGTTTGCGCCGAAGGGAGATCAGCCCCAGGCCATCGAGAAGCTGGCCGACGGAGTGCTGCGCGGCCTCAAGCAGCAGACGCTGCTGGGTGTCACGGGGTCCGGCAAGACCTTCACCGTCGCCCACGTGATTGCCCGGGCGCAGAAGCCTACGCTGGTCATCGCGCACAACAAGACCCTGGCCGCGCAGCTCTGCGGCGAGTTCCGGGAGTTCTTCCCCAACAACGCAGTGGCCTACTTCGTGAGCTACTACGACTACTACCAGCCGGAAGCGTATATCCCTCAGACCGACACCTACATCGAGAAGGACTCCTCCATCAACGAGGAGATTGACCGGCTCCGCCACTTCGCCACCCAGGCGCTGTTCGAGCGCAGGGACGTGATCGTGGTGGCGAGCGTCTCCTGCATCTATGCCCTCGGGTCGCCGGCCGAGTACGAGCGGTTCACCTTCCAGGTTCAGGCCGGAACAGAGTACGACCGCGATGGTCTGCTGCGGCGGCTGGTGGACATGCAGTTCAAGCGGAATGACATGAACCTGGTGCGGGGCACGTTCCGAGTGAGGGGAGATGTCTTGGAGATCTACCCGGTTGACGAGGAGCGGGTCACCCGCGTGGAGATGTTCGGCGACCAGGTAGAGCGCATCCTCTCCATTGACCCACTCACCGGGGAGATCACCGAGGAGCGGGAGAGGGCGATGATCTTCCCCGCCACCCACTACATGTCCGGAGTGGAGCAGCAGGAGCGGGCGATCGCCTCCATCGAGGAGGAGCTGGAGGAGCGGCTGCGCTACTTCCGAGAGCGGGGGATGCTGCTGGAGGCGCAGCGGCTGGAGCAGCGGACCCGCTATGACATGGAGATGATCCGGGAGATTGGCTACTGCCAGGGGATCGAGAACTACGCCCGCCACTTCGACGGGCGGGCCCCGGGGCAGCCGCCCCACACCTTGCTGAGCTACTTCCCGGAGGACCTCCTCATGATCATTGACGAGAGCCACCAGACCATCCCACAGATCGCCGGCCAGCACGCGGCCGACCGCTCCCGCAAAGACAGCCTGGTGCGCTACGGGTTCCGGCTGCCCTCCGCCTACGACAACCGGCCGCTCACCTTCGAGGAATGGGAGGAGCGCGCGCCGCAGGTGATCTTCACCTCGGCCACCCCCGGGCCCTACGAGCTGCGGGTGAGCGGACAGGTGGTGGAGCAGATCATCCGCCCCACCGGGCTGGTGGACCCGGAGGTGATCGTCCGCCCCACCAAGGGGCAGATAGACGACCTTATCGGCGAGATCCAGGCCAGGGTGGCGCGGGGCGAACGGGTGCTGGTGACCACGCTCACCAAGAAGATGGCCGAGGATCTCGCCGACTATCTGGCCGATGTGGACATCAAGGTGCACTATCTGCACTCGGAGATCGAGACCCTGGTGCGGACGGAGATCCTGCGTGACCTGCGCCTCGGGGTGTACGACGTGGTCGTGGGGATCAACCTGCTGCGAGAGGGCCTCGACCTGCCGGAGGTGAGCCTGGTGGCGATCCTGGACGCGGACAAGGAGGGCTTCCTACGGTCCGAGATCTCCCTGATTCAGACCATTGGTCGCGCCGCCCGGCACGTCTCCGGCGAGGTGATCATGTACGCGGATGAGATCACCGACTCGATGCGGCGAGCGATTGACGAGACCAACCGCCGCCGCGTGCGGCAGATCGAGTACAATGACGAGCACGGGATCAAGCCGGAGTCAGTCCGCAAGGGCATCCGTGACCTGCTGGTCGAGGCGGTGGCGGAGGAGCCGGCCATCTACAGCGCGGGAGAAGGCGTGCCCGAGGAGCAGTTGCCGAACCTGCTCGCTGAGCTAGAGTATGACATGCGGCTGGCCGCCCAGGAGCTCCGTTTCGAGGAGGCGGCGAAGATCCGGGATCGCATCCGGGCGCTGGGGGGTGGGGCTACCCAGCCGATGAGGCCATATCGTCGGTCCGCGCGACCGGGGAAGCGGCGCAGGCGGTGAGGGAACAAGAACGGCCACGGCAGAACGACCGGCGGGCATGGGGATGCCTGCCCTACAATCTGCGTCCATCCGCGTTCATCTGCGGCAACCCATGCCGTTGAAGGATAAGTGGCAGGGGCGAGCCCTGCCCAACGCCCTTCGGTCGCCTTGGCGTCATCCTGAGGCGGAGCCGAAGGATCCATTGAGTCCGCCGTAGGTGGACGTGAACGGACAGGCCTTGTAGCAACGATGCGTGGTGTCAACGCGCACTCTGAGGTGATATCCGACGATAGCATAGGTGGGGGAGGTCTCTGCCTAACGAGGGAGTAACTCTGAAGTATGGCCGCTGACAACATCATCGTCCGCGGGGCGCGGCAACATAACCTGAAGAACATCACGGTGGAAATCCCCCGGGACAAGCTGGTGGTGATCACTGGCCTGTCCGGGTCGGGAAAGTCCTCGCTGGCCTTCGACACCATCTACGCGGAGGGGCAGCGGCGCTACGTGGAGTCGCTGTCGGCCTACGCCCGCCAGTTCCTCGGGGAGATGGACAAGCCGGATGTTGACTTCATTGACGGCCTCTCCCCAGCGGTCTCGATAGACCAGAAGTCCGCCACTCGCAACCCTCGTTCCACGGTCGCTACGGTCACCGAGATCTATGACCACATGCGCCTGCTGTGGGCGCGCATCGGCCAGCCGCACTGCCCGGACTGCGGGCGGCCCATCGTCCAGCAGACTTCGGAGCAGATCGTTGACCAGGTGATGCGCCTCCCGGAGGCGACGCGGCTGCTGATCCTCGGGCCGGTCGTGAAGGGGCGCAAGGGCGAGTACCGGCAGATCTTCGAGGACATCAGAAGACAGGGCTTCGCCCGGGTCCGGGTGGATGGAAAGGTGATGGAGATCAGCGAGGCCGTCGAGGTTCGCCTCGCCCGGTACAAGCAACACAGCATCGAGATCGTAGTGGATCGCATCGTCATCCGACCAGCGGCGCGGAAACGGCTGGCGGATTCCATGGAGCTGGCCCTGCGGGTGGGCAGCGGCGTCGCGCTGGTCCAGATCGTGGAGGGCGAGGAGTTCCAGTTCAGCGAGCGCTTCGCCTGCCTGGGCTGCCAGCGAAGCTTCGAGGAGCTCCAGCCCAGGATGTTCTCCTTCAACACCCCCTACGGGGCCTGCCCCGAGTGCACTGGGCTGGGCATCAGCAATGAGCTGGATGAGTCCCTGCTCATCCCCGATGCGCGGCTGAGCGTCAACCAGGGCGCGCTGCTCCCCTGGCGCAGCCTCAGCTCCCTCTACCACAAGGCCCTGCTGCGCGCCGTGTGCGAGCACTTCCACATAGACCTGGACAGGCCAGTCCGGGAGCTGCCCAGAGGCCAGCTAGACGTCCTGCTCCATGGCTCGGACGAGACCGTCCGGGTGAGGTTCCGGGGCCGGGGCGGCCGGCTCCGGGTGTACGACACACGCTTCCGGGGAATCCTCTACTACCTTCAGCAGGAGTACGAGGAAGGGGGCTCGGAGAGAGCGCGGGACTACCTGGACGCCTTCACCGCGGTGAAGCCCTGCCCGGCCTGCAAGGGGGCGCGCCTGAAGCCCGAGAGCCTGGCGGTCACCGTCGGAGACCGGAACATCGCCGAGGTCAGCGCGCTCTCCATCCGCCAGGCGATGGGGTTCTTCAACGGCCTGGAGCTGACCGCGAAGCAGCAGCAGATCGCGCGCCAGGTGCTGAAGGAGATCCGGACTCGCCTCGGCTTCCTCATCAATGTGGGCCTCGATTACCTGACCCTGGACCGCGCCGCCGCCACGCTGGCGGGGGGCGAGGCGCAGCGCATCCGGTTGGCCACCCAGATCGGCTCCGGGCTAGTGGGTGTGCTCTACATCCTCGATGAGCCCAGCATCGGCCTGCATCAGCGGGACAACCGCAGGCTGCTGAATACCCTGAAGAGCCTGCGCGACCTGGGGAACACCATGATCGTGGTGGAGCACGATGAAGAGACCATCCGCAGCGCCGACTGGATCATTGATATCGGCCCGGGCGCCGGCGAGCACGGCGGCGAGATCGTGGTCGCGGGGAGGCTCGAGGAGGTGTGCGGCTCACCGCGCTCCATCACTGGGGACTACCTGACCGGCCGGCGTTCCATCCCCGTTCCCTCGCGCCGCCGGGCCAACGGGTTCTTCCTGACCATTAAGGGCGCGCGACACCACAACCTGAAGGACATTGACGTCCACATCCCCCTGGGCGTGTTCACCTGCCTGACCGGGGTGTCAGGATCGGGCAAGTCCACGCTGATGGAGGAAATCCTGTACCGGCGGTTGGCGAACCGGCTGCACGGGGCCCGCACCCTGTGGGGCGCCCATGATGACATCTTGATTGGGGATCGGCGGCGGCCTGTGTTCGAGCGCTTCGAACGCTACCTGGACAAAGTGATTGACATAGACCAGTCGCCCATCGGGCGCACCCCCCGGTCGAATCCCGCCACCTACACGGGTGTGTTCAACCGCATCCGGGAGCTGTTCGCGCAGACCCCGGAGGCGCGGATGCGGGGCTACAAGCCGGGCCGGTTCTCTTTCAACGTGCGGGGCGGCCGTTGCGAGGCGTGCAAGGGAGACGGGATCATCCGCATCGAGATGCAGTTTCTGCCCGATGTGTACGTGCCCTGCGAGGTCTGCCACGGGGCCCGCTACAACCGGGAGACCCTAGAGGTGACCTACAAGGGCCGGTCCATCGCGGATGTGCTCAAGATGACGGTCGAGGAAGCGCTCGATTTCTTCAGGAACATCCCCGGGATCGCCTCCAAGCTCCAGACCATCAACGACGTGGGCCTCAACTACATCCAACTGGGCCAGCCCGCGACCACCCTCTCTGGGGGAGAAGCCCAGCGCGTGAAGCTGGCCGCGGAGCTCTCTCGGCGGGACACGGGCCGGACGCTGTACCTGCTCGACGAGCCCACCACCGGGCTGCACTTCGCTGACATCCAGAAGCTGCTGGAGGTGCTCCGGCGGCTCACCCAGGCCGGCAACACCGTGCTGGTGATCGAGCACAACCCCGAGGTCATCAAGTGCGCGGATTACATCATTGACCTGGGGCCGGAGGGCGGCGACGAAGGCGGCTACGTCGTCGCCGAGGGGACGCCAGAAGAGGTGGCCCATGTGTCCGAGTCCTATACGGGGCAGATGCTGAAGCGAGTGCTGGCGCGGCGACCGGAGGGAGCGGACCGGCCGGCCCGGGCTCGGCCTGTCGCGGCCGTGCCGGCCTCCTAGGCGAAGGCGCGGAGCAAGCCCAGTGCTCCGAGGAGACCGGTCCGGCACAAGCGCCCCGAAGGCAGACCTGCTGCTCGTCAACGGGCGTATCCTGACGATGGCCGGCCAGGTCGCGCGGGCGCTGGCCGCCAAGGGCGACCGAGTGCTCGCGGTGGGGGAGGACCAGCAGCTCGCACCTTTGCGCGGCCCGAAGACGAGGCTAGTAGATCTGCGCGGCCGCTTGGCCCTTCCCGGGTTCACAGATTGCCACGTCCACTTGCGCGCGCTGGGCCGCGCGCTCTCCGAGGTGAGGCTCGACGGCGCGCGTTTCCTCGCGGACGCGCTGCGGCAGGTCAAGGCGCGCGCCCGGCGGAGTGGTGCGGGACGGTGGATCACGGGAGGCGGCTTCGACAAGAACCGCTGGGGAGATGCATTCCCGACTCGACATGACCTCGACGGGGTGGCGCCCGAACATCCGGTCGCCCTCCACTCGCGTGACGGTCACTCCCTCTGGGTCAACTCCCTCGCCCTGCGCAAGTGCGGGATCACCCGGAAGACGGAGGCTCCATGCGGCGGCGTGATCCTCCGTGACGCGGCCGGTGAGCCGACTGGCATCTTGCAGGAACGAGCGGCCGGCCTCATCTACGACTCTCCCGAGTTCGAGGCCCGCGGGGGCCGAGAGGATCTGGTGGCCGGGCTGCGCGCGCTGCTCAGACGAGGCGTCACCTCCGCGCACGCTATGGAGGAGAGCGGCAGCTTCGACGGCTTGCAGCGGCTGGAGGAGGCGGGCCGGCTTCCGGTCCGGGTCACCATCTACCGGCATGTGGGCGCGCTTGACTCGCTCATTGAGTCGGGAGTGCGCAGCGGCTTGGGAGATGAGTGGCTCCGCATCGGCGGCATCAAGTTGCTGGTGGACGGGTCGTTGGGAAGCCAGACCGCGTGGATGTTCGAGCCCTACGAGCAGACCGATTCCTTCTGCGGCGTGCCCGTCCTGTTCGGCGACGAGTTGCGGGAGGTGGTGAGGCGGGCCAGCGAGGCTGGCCTGGCCTGCGCCATCCACGCCATCGGCGACCGCGCCAACGCCGAGGCCCTGGACGCCCTCGAAGCTGCAGGCCGGCCGTGCCAACTATCGCCGCCGGCCCTTTGCCACCGCGTCGAGCACGCCCAGCTCCTTCGGCCCCGCGATATCCCCCGGTTCGCGCGGCTGGGAGTCGTCGCCTCCATGCAGCCCTGCCACATCCTCGGCGACATCGAGCTGGCCCAGCGCCATTGGGGGCCGCGGAGCCGCTGGGCATACCCGATCCGGAGTCTGATGAGGGTGGGGGCGAGCGTGATCTTCGGCTCGGACGCTCCTGTCGAGACCGCCGACCCGATGGCAGGCATCTACGCCGCAGTGCGCCGCCAGACGCGGGACGGGCGCCCCCAGGGTGGCTGGCACCGCGAGGAAGAAGGCATCGGCCGGCTGGCGGCCCTGCGGGCCTACACGCTCACCCCCGCAAGGGCGACGGGGGAGAGGGGGCTGAAGGGCGCTCTCGTGCCGGGCTCTCTCGCCGACATCGTGGTGCTTTCGGAGGACGTGACCAGACTCGCCGCTTCCCAACTCCTGCGGCCGCGCCTTGACCTGGTGTTCGTGGGCGGGCGTCTGCGCCACCGGCGGAGGCCTCTACAAGCGATCTGACAGCACATCCGCTGAAGCTCCCATTCTCGGACCCGATGCTGAACCCATATGCTCCCGCGCCTCGAGCAGGTCTGGCGGACGCAGGGCGCGCCTCGTCCTGAGGCCGCGCGGCCTCTGCCTGAGCTCATGTTGGCGTGCGCCGCCCCGGTGGAGTAAGGCCCCAGAGGGCGATCTGAGTTGACACACCTCAGGGCTGTGGGTAGTATCGGGATGGACCCCGCGAGGCAACCTTGGGGCGGGCAGAATCCGGGTCGTGACCATGCCAACCGAAGTCCACGCGAACCTGCAAAACAAGCTCGACCAACTCCCCAGCACCCCGGGCGTGTACCTGATGAAGGACGTCGTGGGCGATGTCATCTATGTGGGGAAGGCCTCCTCGCTGCGCAGCCGGGTGCGATCCTACTTCCAGCCCGCGGCAGACCTGCACCCCCGCGTCCAATCCCTGGTCGAGCGGGTTCACGACCTCGAGTTCGTGGTGGCCGACTCGGAGGTCGAGGCGCTGATCCTCGAGTTCAACCTGATCCAGAAGTACCGGCCGCGCTTCAACGTCCGCTACCGCGATGACAAGAGCTACCAGTACATTCGGATTGACCTGGAGGAGCCGTTTCCCGCGCTGTGCATCGTGCGCCAGCGCGCGATTGGGCGCGACGGCGCACGCTACTTCGGTCCCTACCCATCGAGCCGGCCGATGTGGCAGACGATCCGGCTGGTGCAGCGGCTCTTCGGGATCTGCCAGCGCTCGGCGGTTGTCCCCAAGGCGCCCAAGCCGGGGCGCTCGCTGCGCCGGGTGCGAGGCTGCACCTGGGACCCGACCTCGGGCAAGCAGCGCCCGCGGCCCTGCTTGGACTACTACACCCAGCGCTGCCTCGGCCCATGTGCCGGCGCGGCGACCCCCGAGGAGTACCAGAAAGCGGTCCGCCAGGTGTGCGACTTCCTGGACGGCAAGCAGGAGGTCGTCCTCACCCGGCTCCGGCGGGAGATGGAGGAGGCCTCCGAGGGGCTCAGGTTCGAGCAGGCCGCCCGCATTCGGGATCGGATAGAGGCGATCGAGCGCACGCTCGCCGAGCAGCACGTGGTGCTGCCCCGCAAGGAGGACGTGGACGCCATCGGCTACGCCCTCCAGGAGGACACCGGGTGCATGACGGTCCTCCAAGTACGCCAGGGGCGCATGATTGGGCAGGAGCACCATGTGCTGGCCGGGGTCTCTGGCGTGCCCGCGGCCGAGGTGCTCAACGAGTTCGCGAAGCAGCACTATCAGAAAGTGGCGGCCGCGCCCCGGCGGGTGCTGATTCCCCTGGAGGTCGAGGATGCGGCCGGGGTGGAGGAGCTGCTCAGCGCGCGCCGCGGAGGCAGGGTTGGGCTGGCGGTGCCGAAGCGAGGGGAGGGCCGCAAGCTGGTCGAGATGGCGGTGGAGAACGCGGAGCACCATCTCCGCGCCCTCCTCAACCAGGAAGGGGCCGAGCGGCGCCGCGGCCAAGAGGCAGCGGCCGACTTGCAGAAGCTGCTTGGGCTCGCGGTGACGCCGCGCCGCATCGAGGCCTTTGACATCTCGAATATCCATGGCAAGATGGCGGTCGGCTCGATGATCGTGTTCGAGGATGGGCAGGCCAGGAGGAGCGACTATCGGCGCTTCCGCATCCAACTCGGGGAGGGCGAGCCCAACGACTACGCCATGATGCACGAGGTGCTTTCACGCCGGCTGAAGGCGGCGGTCTCGGGCAACGTGAAGTTCCAGCACCTGCCTGATCTACTTCTGGTGGACGGCGGCCCAGGACAGCTCAACACCGCGCTACGCGCGATGGGGTCGCTGGGCTTGCGTCTGCCGGCCGCGGGGCTGGCGAAGGAACACGAGAGCATCTACCTGCCGGGGCAGGCCGCGCCCCTCCAGCCCCCGGCCCACTCCCGGGCGCTTCACCTGCTCCAGCGGGTGCGCGACGAAGCCCATCGCTTCGCGCTCTCTTACCATCACGCCCTCCGCGCCAGAGAGGCGCGTGAGAGCATCCTCGACGAGGTCCCAGGAGTCGGCGAGAAGCGCAAGCAGAAGCTGCTGAGCTATTTCCACAGCCTGAGGAGACTGAGCCGGGCCTCGGCGGAGGAGATCGCTCGGGTGGCGGGGTGCAGCGCGGAGCTGGCCGACCGGATCATCGCGGCGCTGGCGGCGGCACCGTCCTAGACCATGGCACTGCGCATACGAGCCCTGCAGCGGGGCGAACTGGACGGGTTCCTCACCTGTTTCCAGGCCGCCTTCGGGGTGGAGGATCAAAGCCTGGCGATCATCAGGAACTCGCTGGTGAACGACCCCTACTTCCAGCCTGAGCGCGTCCGGGTCGGCCTGGTTGACGGCATCATCGTCAGCCACGCGGTGATCCTGCACCGGGCGGCCTATGTCGGCAGTCAAGTGGTGACGGTTGCCGGCATCACCGCGGTGGCGACTCATCCCCACTACCAGCGCCGCGGCTTCGGCACCAGGGTGATGCAGGACGCGGTGCGCCTGGTGCGACAGCGGGGCTACGATCTGGCGATGCTGACTACCCGGGTGCCGGGATTCTTCGCTCACTTCGGCTTCAAGGAAGTGCCCAAGGTGGACGGGCATGCGTGCCCTGTCACCGCGCTGGCGGGCCTCTCCGTCCCCGAGCCATGCACTGTTGAGAAGCTCGACTATGAGCATCACTGGCCGGCCCTTGCCGCGATCTACCATCAGTACAGCCAGGGGCGGACCGGGATGCAGGTGCGCGACATGCGGGCCTGGGAGACGTGGCCGCGGAGAGGCACCTTCCCGCACGGGTTCTCCTCGCATCTGGACGCCTGCGGCCTGATGGGAGTGGTGAAGGGGCAGCACGTCGCCTACCTGGCGGCCGAGAGCCCGCCGGGTCAGCAGCAGTTGACTGTGACGGATCTCGCCTACCTGCCAAGATGCGAGCAGGCCGGCCTCACGCTGCTGCGCGCGGCGGCCCAGCGATTCCGGGAATCTGGCGCAGCCCGCGCCATCCTGCACATGGGCGGGGAGGCCTCGCTCTTGCCGCTCCTGGAGCAGCAGCGCGTGCCCCTCCAGGCGGAGGTCGGGCCTGGCCTGATGGTGCTCATCGCGAACAGCGTGTGGCTTCGCCCCGCCGGCTTCCGCAGCGCTGACGAGGCCATCGAGCATCTGTTCCGATCTCCCGTCCCGGTGGTCTGGCACCGCGATGGCTACTGACCGTCTCGCGAAGCGCGCTGTGTCCAGGGTGCTAGTTCGCACGCCCATGGGCTGGGTCTATGCGGCCGCGCGTGACGGCCGCCTCATCGCGGTCTCTCTGCCCCGCCCAAGGCGAGAGGCTCTGGGGTGGGCATGTCCTTCCATGCCCGCCGACCGCGGTTCAGCCAATCCCTTGCTCGCCGCGCTCGCGGAGGACCTGAAGCGGTACTTCTCTGGGCAGCGGGTCAACTTGTGCCGCTATCCGGTGGATCTCTCCGGCCAGCCAACCTTCCGACGGAGAGCGCTGCTTGCGGCACGCCGCATACCCTATGGCGAGACGCGCAGCTACCAGTGGCTGGCCGCCCGCGCGGGCAGACCGAAGGCGGCGCGCGCTGCCGGGCAAGCGATGGCCCACAACCCGATCGCGCTGGTGATCCCGTGCCACCGTGTGGTGGCCTCGGACGGCACACTGGGCGGCTTCGGCGGCGGCCTTGAGATGAAGCGGGGCCTGCTGGCGCTGGAAGGGAGGCGAGTCTCCGGAAGGCGGATCAGGCTCACCTTGAAGCATCCATCAGAACTCGAGGATGCCTTGCACTAGCACAATGGGCAGCCCGGGTCTGGTACCGGCAAAGGGGACCGCGCGGCCAGTTGGCAGTCATCGCAGAAGCAACGAGGCTGGGGCCTGCCGCAGACTCCGGGGCTGCTCCGCGTGAGTCTCGCCCTTCTTCATCAGGAGGGGAGGGGCGGAGTCGTCAGGGAGCATGGGGTCCGTCTGAGTCGGGCGGTTCCTGACATCAGAAGCTCTCCGCTGGCCTGGTCGCGAGTCTCCAGGCTGACGCACACGCGATCCTGCTCGACCTGGAGGAGTTCGGCTCTACCCAAGGCGGCGGAGTCCTGCTTGATGGGGCTTCGGAATCTCACCCGGACGTGCTCGACCTGCCACGCACGCGGCGACAAGGGTTCCGGATCCCCGCAAGCGGCGGCGGCGGCGCAGGCGGCAATCGCGACTGGCAACCCGGCCATCGGGTGCGTACCCCGACCCAATGGCTCGGACCCTCCCGCCACCGGGTTCATCAAGAGCCCTAGCAGCCCCGCAGGCAGGACCACACTGGCCCAGTCACCAGGGGTAGGCTCTGCTGCGACTCTGTGGATCTCAACCACCCGCGGGGAGGGGATCTCGAGGATCGGTTCAGCCGACTGGGTCGTCGGGGAAGCCGAATGCACAGGCAACTGCCTGAGGGACTTCGGTTCCTCAACGTATGCGCCCTCCTCGCTTGGCGTTAGGACGCGATGGCGCATGTGAAGCACCAGTTCATACACAGCATCGCGGCGGTCAACGCCGAAAGCGAGGGGCGCGCTGGGAGAGGCCAGATTCGAGTACCTTGCGATCTCTTGCCCGTCTCTCAGCACCTGCGCTGTGTCCACCCAATCGGGGAGTAGCCACGCGGGGGGTCTCACCGTGACCACGTGGCGGCGCTCTGAGGAAACGGGAACAGTGGCGCCTAAGAGGCGGATACGGAAACGCAAGAGCTGACCCTCTTCGTCAACGCGCTCGGTTTCCGGCTCCACCACCGCAGCCAGCACCGGGGTGCAGTAGTCGAGGAACTCTAGGGCTACTTCCGACATCGTGCCGAACTCCACCTCAGGGCGTCTGGTGGCCACGTATTGCAGGTGCCTGTCCAGCTTGGCGAAGTCGCCGCCTTCACTGTCCTGCATCTGGCCGGAACCCCCCTTCATGGCCATGGCGTGGGTGAACAGGACCAAGGCGTGCACGCCGGGTGCTACAGTCCCATCAGGTAGAAGCGCGGCCCGCACTTGGTCCTCGAACCTCAGCGTGAGTTCGTCGAAGGCGAGGCCATCAAAGAAGACGCCGGGTGCTCTGAACTGCACCAGCCCAGTCTGCGAGAGTTCGGCCACCTCGCCTTCGATGTCGTCAGGCCGGCAGAAGTATGCCTGGTTACCTCTCGGGAGCTGCCCACGATACTCGTGGTATCCCGCATCGGCGTTGGCCATCAGGCCGTTGCGCAAATGCGCGAGGGTGCTGATGCGCTGGTCCTCCGGGTCAACACCGAAATCGCAGGCGCCAGCGCGGGCGCAGTGCGGCTGGCGATGGCCCCGCTGGAGGCGAGACAGGAAGGAGCAGGCCTTGAACAGCGAGCCCGTCTTGCTGTCACCATTCGCGAAGGTACCCAGCGCCTTCACGTAAGGGAAGCCCTTTCTGCCTCCGTCCCACCCATGGTAACGGTGGAGCGGGTTGGTCACGGGGTGGTAGAAGTCGTTTGGGATGATGCCGTCGGTTGCGGGGTCGTACAGCAGGCGAGGCTGCGGGGGCAGCGCTGAGTCGGGCTCGAACCCGAAGTGAATGTGCGGCGCATACTCGTGTCGCACGCAGCCGCGCCGGACACTCTCGTCCAGGAGCGCGACGATCTTCGACCATTGCCCTGTAGACGACTGGCCCGCCGCCCACTCCGCGGCGAAGCGCTGGGAGGTGCACCAGAAGTGGGTCCACTTCGCGCCGTACTTGTCGGCGATGCGGTTCATGGCATCGGGCTTCTCCACCATCTGCCATCGGTATTCCTCGGGATCCATGAAGTTGTTCCGGTTGTGCATGGCCAGCAACTCGGGCCAAGCGCTGTAGTCACCTGTCAGCTCGCCTCCGTCGAAGGTCTCGCAGTCCTCAGTGAGCACATAGAAGATGCGCCCTGGCTCCGGGTCTGCCACATCCACAGAAAGCCAGGCCCGCGCGCACTCTTGCGACGAGCTCTGGAGCACGAACTCCACCAGCCAGGGCCGGCCCAGGTTCACCTGGCTCGGGCGCTGTGCGGTGATCTCCCAGTTCACCTGCTGCTGCTCTCCGCTTGCCAACTGGAAACCCATGGGGGCGAGGGGCTTCGCAAGGACACCGAAGCCAAAGGGCTCCCTGACCTCCAGCCGCAGGTCGGCAATGCTCGGGCCGAGGTTCTGCACGCCAATGCCGAGCGTGACTCGTTCCCCACGCACCAGTGAGAGGCTCTGCGTCGGCACATCCAGTCGCACCAGACGGTGTGCCATGTCCACATCCGCCAGGCGCTCGCTGGCGCGCCGGGGCTCGCCAGTCTGAGCTTGGGCCAGCCCCCTGATCTCTCGCGCCAGTTGGGAATGTTGGGCCTTCATCACCTCAAGCTCGGGCTGGAGGAAACGGGCGAGGAAGTGAGCGAAGATTCGATCGAGCAGCTTCTTGGCTGTGGCCTTCATATCACGTCTCGCGCGCTTCGGGTTTGTCTCTCTACAGCTCTCAACACACGCCCTCGAGGCTCAGCCATTCCCACCCGCGGCCACGGACCGTCTCTGGACGGCGGCGATCCGGACAGCCTCGGCAACTTCGCACCCGGCAAGATACTTGGGCGACGGGGTCCCGCTGCCTCGCCCAGCCCTACGCCAGGGCGGGCCCGAAGATCGGGATCTCGATACGCGTTCCCCTCGGCCCTCCCGTACAGAAGCGCCAGATCAAATCAGGTGGAGGTGGACGAATGAGCCGGGTCACACCGATCTGGCAAGCAGGCAGCGAACCACTCGCCGCAGGAAAAGCAGCGCACCTGTGCCGCTCCTTGGTGGCCGCAGAGATTGCTCGGCCTGTTGAGCCCCTACCTCCGGCTGGTCGAACGCCAGCAGGCTGTCAGTGAGCCGCATAGCTCGTCCCCCTCGAACTGCAGCGAACTCCATCTCTCCAGTCATGATCACCTCGCCTGTCTCCGCAGAACAGGCCTCAACCTCCATATGAACTGTGTAGTGTCGTATCCCTTTCAGCAGCGCCCGGCCGACAAGTCCCTCACCCTTTCGGGCGGGACGCCTCCAGGCCAACTCCAGCCCCACCCCAAGCCAGTAGAAGGGCCGGTGTTTCCTCTCCTGATCCCCCAGCGCCAGGTAGGAGGCCGTGCCCGCAACGGACAGCCCGATCATTGTCTCGGGAAGGACGCCCGCACCGAGAGGGAGAGTGCTGCCTGCCGCGGGGGAAGTGAGCAAGTTCAGCATCCCCGGCTGGACCAGTGCCTCTGCGCTGTCACCCACGGTCGCGCGACCGGGCTGTTGGCGAGACACCTTGAGGGTCGTTGGCTTCAGTATCCGCAGAAGGTAGTCAGTGCTCACGGCCCGGCCCAGCTCCATACTCTGCGCCATGCCCCACCACCGCGGTCGCTGGCGCGATCATAGCGCACATCTCTGCCACCGTCAACGAAGGCGCTGCCAAGCAGGACAGCCGCGGCCGGCCGGAGAAGGAACGAGTTCATGAAGCTGCTGCTCCGCTGGCTGCTGGCCTCGCTGGCCCTGCTGATCACCGTTCATCTCGTGCCGGGCATCCGAGGGGTCGAGAGCCCGTGGCTGATCCTGCTAGCGGCGCTGGCGCTCGGGCTCCTGAACTTGCTCGCCCGGCCCGTCCTCTTCCTGCTCAAGGTTGTCACTACGCCGCTGTCCTGCCTCACCTTCGGCCTCTGGTCCCTGGGGTTGACCCTGTTCGTGAACATCCTGGTTTTCTACTTCGTCGGCACCCTCAAGTGGGGCTTCGAGGTGGACGGGTTCTGGCCCGCCGCGCTCGGCGCGGTGGTGATGAGCGTGCTGACCACCGTGCTAACAGGGCTGTTCGAGGTGGGCCGCCGCGCCGAAGGCGGCCGGTGACGTGGCGGGTGGCTGCTGGACATGGAGGCACCGGTGCCCGCGCGCCGCGCCTTGACAGCCCGCTTCGGCTTCGGCTAGAATACGCCGGCTCGAGCCCGCCGCGGGCGCGGGCAGGGCAGAGGTGTCGAGGCAGTGCTCTCGAGGGAGCCACTGGGCAGTGACCCGCCCATCCCGCGTGGCTCTCTACCAGACTCAACACCACGGAAGGGAGCGCCACAGGCGCTCTGTGCAAGGAGAAACTGACTATGGCCCTGAAGGTCGCGATCAACGGCTTTGGCCGCATCGGCCGTCTCACCATGCGAGCGATGATGCAGCACGGGTCAGCGGCGAGTGAGGTGGTCGCCATCAATGATCTCGCACCGCTGGAGACAAATGCTCACTTGCTGAAGTACGACACCAACTACGGCCGCTATCCGGGGACCGTGGAGATCAAGGACGGCAAGCTGGTGGTGGATGGGAAGGTCGTCCAGGTCTGCTCTGAGAAAGACCCGGCCGCGCTGCCCTGGAAGGACCTGGGGGTGGAGGTAGCCATCGAGTCCACCGGTGTGTTCACCGATCCCGCGAAGGCCGCTGCGCATGTGACCGCGGGTGCCAGGAACGTGATTGTATCCGCGCCCTTCAAGGGGGAGCCCGGGCCGGACAACCCCACCATCGTGCTGGGTGTGAACGACGACGTGTTCGATCCGGCCAAGCACAAGGTCATCTCCAACGCCTCCTGCACCACCAACTGCCTGGCCCCTGTGGCGAAGGTGCTCCACGACAGCTTCGGCATCGTCAAGGGCCTGATGACCACGGTGCACGCCTACACCAATGACCAGATGGTGCTCGACATTGTGCACAGGGGCGACCTGCGCCGCGCACGGGCGGCCGCGCTCAACATCATCCCCACCTCCACGGGCGCCGCCACCGCGATTCACCTGGCAGTGCCCCTGTTGAAGGGAAAGCTGGACGGCCTGGCGCTGCGCGTCCCCGTGGGCACGGGGTCCCTGGTTGACCTGGTCTGCCTGCTCGAGAAGAGCGCCACAAGCGACGCCGTCAACGCGGCCTTCACCGCCGCGGCGAACGGGCCGATGAAGGGCGTCCTGGAGGTGACCAAGGACCCGATCGTCTCCAGTGATGTGAGAGGCAGCAGTGCTTCTGCGATCGTGGACGCGAAGGAGACGACGGTCATCGGCGGCAACCTGGCGAAGGTGCTGGCCTGGTACGACAACGAGTGGGCCTACTCGTGCCGGCTGGCTGAGCTAGTGGAGCTGATCGCCAGGAAAAGCCGATGAGTCGGTAGGGCAGCGCAGCGCCTTCCGTCCTCCCGTGACGGCGGGGGCAGGAGGCCGCCTCCTGGGCGGCTCGGGTTGCTCACGGGCGGGGCAAGTGCTGGCGAGAGCGAGGTGCGATGAACAAGAGGACCATCCGCGATGTTGAGCCGCAGGGCAAGCGAGTGTTCGTCCGAGTTGACTTCAACGTCCCGCTGGAGGGGACTCGCATCACCGATGACACCCGCATCCGCGCCGCGCTGCCGACGCTCCAGGATCTGCTGGGCCGGGGCGCGGCGTTGATCATCGCCTCCCACTTAGGCCGGCCCAAGGGCAAGCCCGATCCGAGCCAGTCACTCGCGCGGGCCGCGGCCAGGCTGGGCGAGCTTCTCCAGCGGCCCGTGAAGATGCTCCCGGACTGCGTAGGGCCGGAGGTGGAGGCGGCGGCCAGAGCGATGAAGCCGGGCGAGGTGGCGATGCTGGAGAACCTGCGCTTCCATCCGGAGGAGGAGAAGGGGGACGAGGGCTTCGCCAAGCAGCTCGCGGGCCTGGCCGACATCTATGTAAACGATGCTTTCGGCGCGGCCCACCGGGCCCATGCCTCCACCGCCGCGATGACGAAGTTCCTGCCCGCGGTGGCCGGGCTGCTGGTGGAGAGGGAAGTGGCGATGCTCTCGCAGGTGCTGGAGAGCCCCGAGCGCCCCTTCGTTGCCATCCTCGGCGGAGTCAAGGCGAAGATCGGCGTGATCGAGAACCTGATGCCCAAGGTGGATATGCTGCTCATCGGCGGCGGCATGGCCTACACCTTCCTCAAGGCCCAGGGCAAGGAGATCGGCCGCTCGGTGCTGGACGAGGAGAACTTCGAGACCGCCAAGCGGGTCCTGGAGCGGGCCGCGCGGGCCGGGCCTCAGCTCCTGTTGCCCAGCGACGTAGTGGTGACGGCCGAGCTGGACATCAAGTCCTGGAGCCCCAGCACACCGCGGAGGGTGGTATCGGTGGAGGCGATCCCGCCGGACTGGCATGGCGCGGACATCGGCCCTGAGACTATCAAGGTTTTCAGCGGCGTGATCAGGGAGGCAAGGCGGGTGGTGTGGAACGGGCCCATGGGGGTGTTCGAGATTCCGGCCTTCGCCGAGGGCACGCGCGCCATCGCCGAGGCGGTTGCGGCGGTCAAGGGGCTCACCGTCGTGGGCGGCGGAGATTCGGCCGCGGCGATTGAGCAGATGGGCTTTGGGAGCCGGGTGACACACGTCTGCACCGGCGGCGGCGCCTCGCTGGAGTTCCTGGAGGGCAAGGAACTGCCCGGCATCGCCGCCCTCCCGGACCGCTAGCAACTGTTGGGCAGGAGCCTGCCTCCTGCTATCCTGCCTGTCTGGAGGCTTCTGGCTCTGATGGCACGGACTCCGCTGATCGCAGGCAACTGGAAGATGAACAAGACCGTAGCCGAGGCGGTGACTCTGGTGAGGGAGCTGATGCCGCGCGTCCAGGGCATCGAGAAGGTCGAGGTGGCGGTGTGCCCGCCGGCCACCGCGCTGAGCGCGGTGGCGCTGGCTCTGACCGACTCCGGCATTGCCCTGGGGGCGCAGGACGTGTTCTGGGCCGAGTGGGGCGCGTTCACCGGTATGCTCAGCCCCTTGATGCTGCGGGATGTGGGATGCAAGTACGCCATCATCGGGCACTCGGAGCGCCGCGGGCGGTTCGGACGGCCGGACGAGAGCCTGAGCCCGAAGGCGGCGCGAGTGTTCGGCGATACTGATGACAGTGTGAATCTCAAGGTCAAGGCGGCCCTCAGGCACGGACTCGTGCCGATCATGTGCATTGGGGAGACCTTGGCCGAGCGGCAGGAGGGACGCACCGACGAGATTGTCGCGGGTCAGGTGCGGGCCGGACTGGAGGGAGTGAGCGGCGACCAAGTCGGCGGAATGGTGCTCGCCTACGAGCCAGTCTGGGCGATCGGCACCGGCCAGGCTTGCGATGCCGAAGAAGCGAACCGGGTGATCGGGCTGGCCCGGCGAGCTGTCCAGAAGGGTTTCGGGGCCGACGCCGCGGCGAGGGTCCGGGTTCAGTACGGGGGAAGCGTGAGCGACGAGAACGCCCACGAGCTGATGTCGCAGCCCGAGATAGACGGGGCCCTGGTCGGCGGGGCGAGCCTGGATGCCTGTCGCTTCTCTCAGATCGTCCACGCCACGTCGGTCATCGCCAAGCAGACGTGGAGGTAAGGCGGGGCGGCCGGGCAGGAGCGGAGGCTGGGAAGTCGTCTCTGATCTCACCTCAGGGCGAGGGGCATGAAGCAAGAGGGCAGGCCTGAGCGAGTCAGGCGGCAGGTGCGCGGGCGGGCCGCGCCGGATCGCACTGCCGGTGGTGCCGGCGGCGCGGCGGGCGCGCCCTGGTGGGATGAAGCGACGCTGCTAGCCCGGCTCGCGGAGCAGCAGGGCCGCCTGGTGTTTGACACTCTCAGGCGGGCCGCGCGCAGTGAGCGTGTCTCCCAGGAGAACGAGCGGCTGGCGCGGGACCTGGCGGTGAGCCTGGACCGGATCCAGGAGGTGCACCATCGGATCCGCAATCACCTCCAGACTGTGACCGGGCTGCTCTCCGCCCAGGAGGTCTCCGAGCCGTCTCCCAGCGCTCGCCGCGCCCTGCGCAAGAGCATCTCTCGCCTCACCTCCATTGCCGCGATCCACGATCTGCTCGCCCGGGACCCGCGGTCCGGCCAGCTCCGCCTCCCTGAACTCGCGGCCCGGCTGTCTCGCCATCTTCTCAGGCAGGCCGGCGCGGAGGAGAGGGTGCGGGTCCGCTGTGAGGTGGCGCCGTTGAACCTGGGGCCCCGGGAGGCGACCGCGTTCGTGCTGATCCTCACCGAGCTGCTCAGCAATGCCATCGAGCATGGCTTCCCTGGTGAGCAGGCGGGTGAGATTCGCGTGCGTGTTGCCCGCAAGCCGGCGGGGAGAGGGCGAGCAGCAGGCAGGGGGGGCGGGGAGGCGTTGCTTGAGGTGCGGGATACCGGATGCGGCCTGCCGGAGGGGTTCGAGCTGGGTGAGACGGAAAGCCTGGGCCTGCAACTGGTGACTCGCCTGGCCGAGCGCGACCTTGGGGGGAGGGCTCAAGCGAGGAACGCGGGCGGAGCCTGCTTCCGCATTGCATTCCCGCTCGCGGATGTGGGAGAGAAGTAGGGACCAGCCGGGCGAGGACGTGCAACGTGGCGAGGAAGGGCCAGAGAGGGCCGGGAAGCGTTGAGGGCACCCCGCGGGGGCGGCGGCTGGACGGCGGGAGGAGCGCGCCCAGGCCCGAGTTCCGAGTCCTGCTGGCGGAGGACGAAGCCTCGGTGGCGGCCTCTGTGGCGGCGCAGCTTCGGGCCCTGGGCCACCAGGTGGTGGCCGAGGCCGCCACAGGGCAGGAAGCGGTCGCCCTGGCGGAGCGGACCAAGCCCGACATCGCCATCCTGGATATCAGGATGCCTGATGGGGACGGCATGGACGCAGCCCGGCGGATTGTGGAGCGGCAGCCCCTGCCAGTGGTGTTCCTGACCGGCCACTTCGACGAGCGGCTGGTTGCTGAGGCGGTCGAGTCCGGAGGGTTCGCCTACCTGCTGAAGCCAGTGACGACCGACCAACTCCAGGCGGCACTGGTGCTCGCCAGGCAGCGTTTCGAGGAGGTGGCAGGGCTGCGAGACCAGGCCGCGAGGCTGAGCCAGGCCCTGGAGGCCCGCAAGCTGGTCTCCCGGGCCAAGGGGCTGCTCATGGAGCGCCACGGGCTGAGCGAAGAGGAGGCCCATCGGAGGATGCAGAAAGAGGCCAGCCGCTCAAACACCAGGCTCGTCGAGGTCGCTCGCGCCATCTTGGCCGCACGCGCGTTCATGGGCGGGCCGGAGCAAGATACTGGCTCCCTATGAGCTTCGCAGTATAGAAGTGACATGCCGAAGGTATCCTGCGGCTTCGAAGCCCGCTCCGGGTAAGTTTCGGCGTTACCTCTTTCGGCGGAACTCAGTAGCAGGTGACGGCTGGGCGCAGCACGCGCAGCCGGCGGTGCAGGGCAGCATAGCGGACAGGGGCCGAGCGGTGCCCAAGAAGAAAAGCACCCGGAAGCGGCTGGGGGCAGCGCGCGCAGCTAGGGGTAGAAGCGCGCGAAAGCTGGGGCGGGCGCCAGGCGCGGGTGGTCGGGCGGCACCCAGACGCCCGTCTCGGCGGGCTTCCGGAGCGAAGCCAGCAAGGCCTCGGCCCGGGCGAGCCCCGAGCCGCCGCCAGCGTCCGGGCCGGCTGAGAGCAGGCGCGGGCCGATCGCGCTCTCGGGCACAGGTGACCCCGCGAGCCCGACCGTCGCCCGTCGTCTCTATCGGGGACGCGGTTGCGCTGACAGTGGCCGCTCCTGACCAGGAACGGCCGCGGGCGGGGCCTACAGCCCGGGGCGCGGCCGCCCCTGTGAGCCAGCCTGCCAGAGTGGTGGAAGGGATCGTCTGCTCGATCAGGGATATCGCCGCCGGCAAGCTGGTGGGAAAGACCAAGGGGCCGGCCGAGGGCTACGTGTTTGAGGTGCTCCAGGACCGGACCTTCAGCCCCGCGCTCTCCTCGACCAGAAACATCGGGGGCGCCCGGCCTCCGGCTGAGGTGACCAGCAACCCGACCTGGCGCAAGGTGCGCGAGGTGCTGCGAGAGGCAGCGGCCCGGGGCCAACTCCTCGGCGGCGCTCCTCAAGAGCTGCTCGGCTCAGTCCTGGACGGCTGGCGCGTCACCAAGGTCAGAGCCCAGATGGTGGAGCGCCGCGAATAGCGCCCGGCCAGGCCTTTCGGCGGCGTAGCACGAACAGGTGGTGCGGGCCGCCCCAACCGATTCCTGATCGCTCCGTGGATGGGCCTCCCACGAGGCGCGGCTCGTGACCCTATGGGAGCAGCTAAGCCCTTCGGGCCGCCGTGGCGGCCGCTATCGCGACCTAGCCATGCGGGCTTCCGGGCGAGGCAGGCTCGGCTCTCCGCTCACCGGAAGACCGGGGTCACACCCCGGGCCCGGGACCCGAATTGACGGGCTCTGGTGGGTCTGTTAGAATCAGTAGGGAGAGACCTGGGGCTCGCTGCCGGGTAGTGTAATCGGCAACACAGCGGCCTTTGGAGCCGCTCTTCCAGGTTCGAGTCCTGGCCCGGCAGCCAGGGCATCTGGGGGCGTCATGGGTGGCAATGTGGAGTTCGGGAGCATAGCGGCACGGCGGAGGGCGGCACGAGCGCCCTCTGCCAGCGACAGAAAGGGCCTCGCGTGAGCACCGATAGAGAGCTGTGCCCGGACGTGCCCCGGGCAGCCCCCCAGATTCCTCCAGGCCGGGTGGAGCTTCCAGCAGTGATCCTGGCGGCCGGCAAGGGGACCCGTATGGGGCGGGGTGAGCCTAAGGCCGCCGTTCCCGTCAATGGCCGACCCATGGTAGTGCGGGTGATGGATGCGGTGCGCAAGGCGGGCGCGACCCGCATCATCGCCGTGGTCGGGCATCGCGCGGAGGCGGTCAAAGCGGTGATCGGCGAGGGGGTAGAGTATGTCGTTCAGGAAGAGCAACTTGGCACCGGCCACGCGGCGCGGTGTGCGGAGGGCTTGCTGGCGTGCTTCCGCGGCCCGGTGATCGTCGCCCATGCCGACATTCCCCTGCTGCGTGATTCTGATGTGGCGCGGCTGGTGCAGCGGCACCGGCGTACCGGAGCGGCCGCCACACTCCTGACCGCGCTCTTCGACGATCCCGGATCCCTGGGGCGGATCCTGCGAGGGCCCGAGGGCCGCGTCCTGGGGATTGTGGAGGCGCGGGATGCCAGCGAAGAGCAGCTCAAGATTCGGGAGATCAACGTTGCCGTGTACTGCTTCAACGCGCCGCTGGTCTTCGAGGCACTGAGAGAGGTCACCAGTGACAACGCCCAGGGGCAGTACTACCTGACCGATGTGATTGGCATTCTGGTGGCGCGGGGCGAGAGCGTCAAGGCCGTGACCATGGAGGTGGCTCACGCCGGATTGGGCGTGGACACGGTCGAGGATCTGGCGCGCGCCCAGGAGCTTTCCGCGACCCACGACCGCCCGAGTTGACACCTGTCGTGTGAAGCTACCTGACTCAACCGGCCGATCGGCGCCATCATGAGACAGCGCTGAGGGACCCATTCCAGGCCTCTCCGAGAGGCCCTCCCGGTTAGCCCACATGGACGATCTCCGCATCCTGACAGGAAACGCCAACCCCGAGCTTGCCCGGGCGATCCTGGCCCAACTCAAGCTGCCTCCCCCCAGGATGGAGGTGGGTCGGTTCGAGGACGGCGAGGTTTGGGTGAGAATTGACGAGAGTGTGCGCGGGGCGGATGTGTTCGTGATCCAGCCCACCTGTCCGCCGACCTCCGAGAACATCATGGAGCTGCTCATCATCCTGGACGCGCTGAAGCGCGCCTCCGCGCGGCGGACCACGGCCGTGATCCCCTACTACGGCTACGCGCGCCAGGAGAAGAAGCTCAAGCCCCGGGAGCCGATCTCGGCCAAACTCGTGGCTGACCTGATCTCAGTGGCGGGGGCGGACCGGGTGCTGGCCGTGGACTTGCACGTCCAATCCATCCAGGGCTTCTTCGACATCCCGGTAGACCACCTGCCTGCCGGGCCGATACTCGCGCAAGACCTCATCGCTCGTTCTCTCGCGGGCCCTGACACGGTTGTGGTATCTCCGGATGTCGGCGGAGTGGGCACGGCGAAGGCGCTGGCCGACCGACTGAACGCCTCCCTGGCGATCATCGCCAAACGGAGGCCGGACACCGACCGGGTGGAGCTCCTCCAGGTGATCGGCGAGCTGGATGGCAAGCGGGCGGTGCTGGTAGACGACATCATTGACACCGCGGGCTCGATCGTCTCAGCCGCAGAGGCGGTGGCGGGACGTGGGGCCTCCGAGATCTACGCCTACGCCACGCACCCGATCTTCTCTGGCAACGCGGCGGACCGGCTGGAGGCTTCGCCGATCAAAGAGGTGGTGGTGACAGACACCATCCCGCTGCCAGAGCGCAACCGGCGCGGGAAGATCCGAGTGCTCTCTATCGCCCCGCTGCTGGCGGAGGCGATCCGCAGAGTCTACCAGCAGGTCTCGCTCTCTACTCTGTTCGACCAGTACTGGCGAGAGGACAAGAGATAGGGTCTGCCGGATCTGCTCCATTGGTCCAGTGCTCAGCCGTGGACCGGGAGGCTCTGCCGGGGCTGGGTGCGCCGTCTCCTGCATCACCGCAGGGAGCGTGATGCAAGAGAGGCTGATGGTCAGAGATCCGAAGCCCGGAGGTGAGGGAAATGCCTGCCTTTCGGGGTGGCGATAAGCGCCATCTGAAGAAAGAGAAGAAGAAGCCGAGGAAGAGCATCAAGGAGCGGCGCAAGGAGAAGCGGGAGAAGCAGCTCCAGCAGAAGGCAGGGCTGATTCAGCCATAGGCCCCTGAGGGCCGAGCCCTGCGTGCGGCCTGATGTGGAGCGGGCTGGCACCCGCGGTGCCAGCCCGCCCTGCTTCCTGGGATGAAACGCCGCTCTACTCGCGGGAGGGCCGCTCGCGAATGACCTCCGGCTCCTCAGTCTCCTCCACCACTGCACCTTCCGGAACCGCGGGCGCAGCTACCTCCTCAGCCCGCAGCGGCGGGGCCACCAGCACCACCACCTCGTGGGGCGGCGCCAGGATCTTCACGCCTGGAGGGGGCACGAGATCGCTGACCCGCAGGGCGTCGCCGATCTCGAGGGCCGAGATATCGGCCTCCAGGTGGTCCGGCATGTCGGCCGCCAGGCACTCCACCATCAGCTCATGCACGATGTGCTCCAGGATGCCTCCCTTCCTCACCCCTGGGCTCTGCTTAGAATGGATGACGGGCACCTGGGTATGGACCCTCTCCTGGAGGGAGATGCGGTGGAAGTCTATGCTCAGAATACGCTGGCGCGCCGGGTCTCGCTGCACCTGGGCGATCACCACGCTCGGCGTGGTGTCCTCGATGCCGTCGCCCTCGATGCGCAGTTGCACCAGGGTCGAGTGCCAGGCCGACTCCGGCAAGGCGCGAGCGAAAGCCCTCTCCTCCACCCAGACCGGCAAGCTCGCCATGCCCCGCCCGTAGACAACCGCTGGGATGCGGCCTGCGGCGCGCAAGCGGCGGGCCGCGCTCTTCCCGACCTCGGTGCGCACAGAGACCGGTATCTGTGCCTGTTGGGTTCTCATCTCAGCTTCCTCTTTCCGAGCGCGTGGGGTCGAGCCTGAGTATAGCACAAAAGATCATGCCTGGCAGCAGGACGTCACAGGGCCTCTCTCCCCTCTCTTGCGCTCGCGCCCTACGCCAGCACGAGACACGCGGTGGCTAGAGCCGAGCTGGGGCCGGAGGAAATGTGGAAAGGACGGGGTAGGCGGAGGCGACGCAGGAAGGCGCACTCGTCCACGAAGGGCGAGGATGACGGCGGCGAGCAGGCCTTCGACTAGCTCGGAGCTGGGCGATGCCGTGCTCCAGTCATCCTCGCCCTGACCGAAATCTCTACCGGAACAGCCTGCCGCTCACCAGGAAAACTAAGAAGCCGCTCCGCCGGGCCTCACCTGACCCCGGATGAAGCGGCTGTCTGGTGTCTGTTGACAGTTCCCGTGTTATTCTTCCATGATCTCGCAGCAAAGCTGTGACCATCTTGTCCCGGGGGCCGACTTGGGGAGCGCCGCTGTGGAATAACCCGCAAGGCGGTGGTGCGATGCCGGAGTCCTTCGCAGTCCTGATTGTCCAGCCAGGGAAGGCGCAGATCAACCACTTCAACGTCGAGCTGCAGGGCGAGACGCTCTGGGCGACCGACACCGAACAGCTCGCCCAGCGCCTTGCTCGCGCCAGGCCCGAGCTGGTAGCCGTCGCCGGCACGAGAGAGACCGCGGGAGAGCTGGCGGAGCAGCTCCGGCGGCTGGGCCTCGCCCAGTCGGTGTTCTTCATCACCCCCACTGACGAGGAGGCAGTCACCGAGCCAGGCCAGGTAAAGGTGGTGCTCCCTCCGGGGACCGAACCCCGCGCGCCGGAGGGCCTGCTGCGCTACCTGATGCAGGCCATTCTGGTCGCTTACTCCCGGACCCCTGTCAGCCCGGTGACGGGACTTCCCGGGAGCCCGGCGCTGCGTGCTGAGGTGGAGCGGAGACTGGCGGCGGCAGCACCCTTCATCTTCCTTTATCTGGATTTGGACAATTTCAAGGCCTACAACGACGTCTATGGCTTCGGCCGGGGGGACATTGCCATCCGGCTACTGGGTCGGATCGTGGTGGAGGCCGTTCAGGAGTTCGGCACGCCCACCGACCTCTGCACCCATATCGGCGGAGACGATTTCGCGATCATCACCACCACCCCGGACTACGCCCAGCTCACTCGCCGGATCATCACTGGCTTCGCCGCGGAGGTGCCGACGCTCTACTCCGAGGAGGCGCGGGCGGAGGGCTACATCGAGACCCCGAGCCGGAGAGGCGAGCCCACGCGCTACCCGCTGATGACCATCTCCATCGGGGGAGTGAACACCGCAGTGCGCCGCATCACCAGCTATCTGCAGTTGACCGAGATCGCCGCGGAGGTCAAGAGCTACGCCAAAGCCCTCGAGGGCAACCAGTTTGCCATGGATCGGCGACGCGATTAGGGCCACTGGCGAGCCCGGCATCTCACCTGGGCACGGCCATTGTGGAACAACTCCGATGTAAGTTCTCAGAAGGCCTAGTGCTTTCCGAAAAGGCAAACGTGCCGAAAGGCGCGGGCGCAAAGCCATGGGTCTACGGTCCTCCCGGGCCATGACTGCCAGGCCGCCGAAGAAAGCGGCGCGCTCCCGGGCTCAATCCGGCGGCGGCCGGTGGGCGCGGGGAGGCAGCAGATGAGCGACGAGGCGCGGCCGCTTGGCCGCCAGGCAGTGACCAGGGAGCCGTCGGATCCTTCGGGGCGCGGGCGGGCGCAGGCCCCGCCGCGTGCCAGCGGCCGCGGCGCTGGGCATTCCCCTGGCAGAGTTGCCGCCCTTCGCCTCAGCAGGACCTGTCAGCTCATCATCGCCGCGGCCTGGCTGGTCAGCGCGATAGGGGTCGCCTGCACTGCCGCCACTCCTCGTGCCGGCCTCCCTGGGACGGTGGCCCTCGGGCTGGCCCTCCTCCTGTTAGCCTCACTCGCCTTCCTCCAGCGCCGCAGTCGGTCGGCGGTCAGCGCGCTCGCCGAAGACTGCCGCCGGGCCAACCAACTAGCGAGCCTCAACGCGGCGGTGATCGCCTCCTTCGCCATGGCGATAGACGCCAAGGACCAGCACACTCACGGCCACACCGAGCGCGTCCGGGAGATCGCGCGGCTGATCGGCGAGGAGGTGGGACTGAACGCGGACGAGCTGGAGGCGCTCAAGACAGCCGCCATGCTCCACGACATCGGCAAGCTGGCGGTCCCAGACTACATCCTCTCGAAGCCCGACCAACTCACTCAGGAGGAGATGAAGAAGGTAAAGACTCATACTCTGGTCGGCGCCGCCATTCTGGAGCCAGTGCAGTTCCCGTGGCCGGTGATCCCCATCATCCGGAGTCACCACGAGTGGTACGATGGCTCGGGCTATCCAGACGGCCTGGCGGGCGAGCAGATTCCCCTGGGTGCACGCATTCTGGCGGTCGCGGACGTGTACGACGCGCTGCTCTCCCATCGCCCCTACCGTCCGGCGATGACGGTTCAGGAGGCGGCCGCGTTCATGCGGGAGCGCGCGGGCAGCCAGTTCGACCCATCTGCTCTGAACGCGTGCTTCCGGGTGCTGGCCGCCCAGCAGGCAAGCGACCGCTTCGGCTTCATCTTCGACTCCAACGCCCTTGCCCTGGGGCCTCAAGATACGCCGGGCCAGCGGGCCATCTACATGGACATCAAGCAGGCCCACCAGGAGCTGCTGGCTCTCTACGAGATCGTCCAGACCATGGGGCAGAGCCTGAACGTCGAGGAGACCGTGGACCTGGTCATCAGCAAAACTAAGCGGATCATAGACTTCTCCACATGCGTGCTCTTCATCTGTGAGCCGGAGGAGGGCGACATCGTCGCCTTCCGAGCTGCCGGGCTGTACAGCGAACAGATCCAGGGCAGGCGCATGCGCTTGGGCAGTGGGGTCAGCGGCATGGTGGTGAAGACCGGCAAGGCCGCTGGCCTGGGGTGCGCGGCTGGCGATGATCTCATCTTGCTGCTGGGACCCGAGAAGCGCCACTGCGCCCTTACCGAGGTGCTGACTGCCCCCCTGGGCACCGACGTGGACATCATCGGCTGCCTGACCCTCTACCGGCCTGGTGACCGACCATTCACCGAAGACGACGAGCGGCTGGTCTCAGCCGTGGCCCGCCAGGCAACCGTGGCCATCAACAACGCCCGGCAGTATGAGCTGACCAGACAGTCCGCCCTGACTGACCAGCTTACCGGGCTCCACAATGCGCGCTACTTCTTCATGCGGCTCGAGCAGGAACTGAGCCGGGCCCGCCGCGATCACAAGCCGGTGTCCCTGATCGCCATAGACCTGAACAATCTGAAGCAGATCAACGACAACTTCGGGCATCAGCAGGGCGACCGGGCGCTGCGCATCCTGGCGGAGGTGTTCAACCGCCATGTGCGAGACTACGATACGGTGGTCCGCTACGCCGGCGACGAGTTCTTCATCATCCTCCCTGACACTACCAACCAGAAGGCCTATGAGACGGCCAATCGCATCAAGCGCGCGGTCCGTGACACCAGGCTGGAGATTCCCCCCAATCGCACGGTGACCCTGAGCGGCAGCTTCGGGGTGGCTACATTCCCCGGCGACGCGAAGGAGCCGGATGCACTCATCGCGGTCGCCGATCGAGCCATGTACGCGGATAAGAACCTGAACCGGCAAGCGGCGCTGCTGATAGCGGGGGAAGCGCGGCATGCGGCTGAGTCCGCTGCTTTCAGCAACTCCCAGGCGGCTAGCGCGGCGGGGAACGGCGCGCGCTGCTGAGCTGCTTGCCTGTCGGCGTCTGCCCAGTGGGAACCGACGCTTCAATCACCTGTATGCGCTGCACTACCTGCGTGTGAGCTGCCGGCGAGGGTGACACGCAGTTCTCCGCACTGCGTCCACATCGCGAGGGCCGATGATGGAGAGTCTGAAAGCAAGACAACGCTCGCGCCCGCCCGGGCCGGCTGAGAGTCCGGCCGTGGCGGATAGGCTCGGCTCGCGCCCGTGCAGGCAAGGGCCTCCACCACTCCCTTCTCAGGTGGCACCAGACCACTGGCAGGCCGGCCTCTCCTGCTGGCCCCCGAGAGGCGCCAGATGAGCGCGCGCCGGCACAGGACCGGGCTAGTGGTCTACCTCGCCGCGGTGATTGCCGGTGGGGCGGGGGGTCTGGTGTGGGCGGCGGGGCAGTGGCAGGGAGTGGCCCTGGGGGTATGGGAGCTGGCGGGCTTCATTGGGCTGGCTGGGGTGTTGGACCTGATGGTGGTGCCGGTGGCTGGGGGAGGGAGTGCGGCGGCGAGCTTCGCGGTCTTCTTCGGGGGGCTGCTGGTGGTGGGTGCGGGGCCGACCGCTTGTGTGGCTGCTCTGGCTGGGGTGTGGTCGGAGGGGATGGTGCGGCGGCGGCCGGGGGTGCGGGTGGGCTTTGATGCTGGCCACAGTGTGCTCTCCCTGCTGGCTGCGGGGTGGCTATACCGGGTGCTGGGAGGGGAGGTGGGGCGGCTGGAGCTGCCCGGGGATTTGCCTGGGGTGGTGGGGGCGGCGGTGACGCTGTGGCTGCTGGAGGCTGGGTGGGTAGCGGTGGCGGTGGGGCTGGAGCGAGGGGGTCGGCTGTGGGGGAGGCTGGCAGCTTCCCTGGGGCCGATGCTGGCTCTGGATGGGGCTTTGGCGAGCGTGGGGCTGCTGTTGGCCCTGCTCTATGGGAGCGGGTGGCAGTTGATCGGGGAGCAGGGGCAGAGAGGGGGATTGGGAGTGCAGGAGGGGCTGCTGCTGGCTGGGGTGACGCTGGTGCCCTCGGGGTTGCTCTACTATGCCTATCGGCTCCAGCGGCACCTCGCACAGGTGTATGCGCAGAGCCTGCGCACCCTGGGGGCGCTGATGGAGGCGAAGCTGGAGGGGAGAGCTTCCCAGCCTGGGCAGCCGGGGCACGGGGAGCGGGTGGCGGCGGTGGCGGCGGGGATGGCCCAGGCGCTGGAGCTGCCCGCCAAGCAGGTGGACCAGATTCGCTATGCCGGCTACCTGCACGACATTGGCAAGGTGGGGGTGCCCACGGAGCTGCTCCACCGCAGCCGGGACCAGTTCCGTGGGGAGCCGGGGCCGCTGCGGCTCCATCCCCAGTTGGGGGCGCAGATTCTGGGGCCCATCCGGTTTCTGGGGCTGGCGGCGGAGACGGTGCGGGCTCACCATGAGCGCTGGGATGGGCTGGGCTATCCGGAGGGGCTGCGCCAGGAGGCGATCCCCCTGGGCGCCCGCCTCCTCGCCCTGGCGGACGCATACGTCCGGAGGCTGACTGAGCTGAGCGCCCTCTGCGCAGCGAACGCCGAGCCCGCGCTCTCGGGAGACACCGGAGTTGTTGCTGCTTCCACCGCGCTCCGGGAACAGGTCCTCGCATCCCTTCGGATGGGGTCGGGCTCTCGCTATGACCCAAGGCTGGTGGACCTGCTGGCACAGGTGCTGAGCGGTTGCCATGAGTTCGATGGAGCGCAGCCTCCGTCGGAGGCCGTGGGCGACGACATGCTTCTGGCCGGGGACTCGCGGCAGGTGCTCGCTGCGCTCTACCGAACAGAAGCGCTGGCCGAAGCGGAGTAGTCGCCAGGGCCTGGAGGTCGCCCGTTGTCTGGCCATCCCCCAAGCAGGCAGGGCAAGAGGCCGCGCGTACTGGTCGTGGGCAGCATCAACATGGACCTGATCGTGCGCTGTCGCCAGGTTCCGCGTCCAGGCGAGACCACCCAGGGCGAAGAGCTGACGAGGGCCTTCGGCGGCAAGGGGGCAAACCAAGCGGTCGCCTGCAGCCGCCTGGGAGCCGAGACGACCATGGTGGGCCGCGTGGGCAACGACAGCTTCGGCCGCAGCTTGAGGGCCGGCCTCAAGGCCGAGGGGGTGAACGTAGACTCGGTGCGCGCCGATCCTGGCGCTGCCAGCGGAGTGGCGCTCATCCTCCTAGAGCCTTCAGGTGAGAACCGTATCATCGTCATCGGCGGCGCTAACCTGCGCCTAGATGACGAGGACGTGGCCACCGCAAGCAAGCTTCTCAGGAAGTCCGACGCGGTTCTGATGCAGCTTGAGATTCCCCTGCCTGCGGTCAAGGCAGTCGCGAAGGCCGCCCGGGAGATGCGAGTTCCCTCTGTGCTGGATGCCGGCGCGGCCACACCCGCGGCGGCCGAGGCCGGACTTCCTCTACTGTTCGATGTCCTTTCCCCGAACGAGGCCGAGACCGAGGCGCTGACAGGGATGGCGGTTCGCGAAGTGGCCGACGCGCGCCGCGCGGCGCAGCGCTTGCGCGAGATGGGCGCCCGCGATGTGGTCATCAAGCTGGGGGAGCGGGGCGCCTACTGGCTGGGGCCGGACGGCGAGCAGCACAGCCCCGCCTTCGCGGTGACTCCAGTGGACAGCACCGCGGCGGGAGACGCGTTCAGCGCGGCGCTGGCCGCGGGGCTGGCTACCGGAGCCTCGATGCCGGAAGCGATGCGCCGCGCCAACGCTGCCGGAGCACTGGCCTGCCTGAAGCTGGGCGCTCAGCCCTCCATGCCCACGGCTGACGCGCTGGAGGCTTTCCTGGGCGAGAGAGCGTAGGCTTCTCCTCCGGCGACGCCTCGGGGCGCACCGAGCCGGGCCGCGGTGGCCGACAACCCCGGTTCCTGGGTGCCGCGAGCCGCTCGACCAGTGGCGGACACTCATACCCCTTCTCGATCCCCTCCAGTCCGGCGGCCAGCATCAGCCCGAAGGCGAGAGAGGGGCTACATGCCGGGTCTGGCACCCGGTACTCGATGCGAGTGGCCTTCTCTTTCCCCGGCTTGTAGACCGGCACCCGAATCAGGTCGCACCGGTTACGCCCCGCCCAGGCGAGGTAGATCGGGGCCTCGGATCCTGGCCCGCATCACCAGCACCGTGGCCCCGCCGGTCACTGCCTGCTCCTGCTCAGGCCTTGCCCGCCGAGCCGAACACCCTCATGCGGCCCATGACGGCCTGGCGCATCGCTTCTCGCGCGGGCGCCAGCACCTTCCGAATGTCGTACTTGCGCAGCCCTCCAGCCGCGTCGGTCTCGGCGAACTCCTTCTCCACCCGGTGTGCCTGCTCGATGATCGCGTCGTAGAAGGCGACCCGAATCTGGGTGTCAATGTTGACCTTAGCGATGCCCAGCGAGACGGCCCTGCGCACATCCTCATCGGGCACCCCGGTGCCGCCGTGCATGACGAGGGGGATGGGCACCTGGGCGGCGATCCCCTGCAAGCGCTCGTGCGCGATGTGAGGCCTCCCCCGGAAGAGTCCGTGAGTGGTACCGATGGCGACCGCCAGCATGTCCACCCCGGTGTCCTCCACGAAGCGAACGGCTTCGTCGGCTCTGGTCAGATGCTCGGCCGCGTCGGCTTCAGAGCTGATCTGTCCGAGGCGACCGATCTCGGCCTCGACCGTCACTCCCATGGCGTGGGCTGCGGCCACCACACGCCGGGTTACGTCCACGTTCTCCTCGTAGGAACGCGGCGACTTGCCATCCTCTTGGAGGGAACCATCTATCATGAGAGAGGTGACTCCCAGCCTCAGGAAGCGCATGCAGACCTCGAAGCCGCGGCCGTGGTCCAGGTGGGCAGCAAACGGCACCTTCGCCTTCTGGCCGAGCGCCCGGATCAGCGCGAACAGCTCTTCCGGTTCGGTGTAGTTGAGGGTCGTCTGGGTGATTTGGATGATGAACGGTGACTTGGTCTCCTCCGCCGCGGCGAAGATGGCCTGCGCGCTTTCCATGTTGACCGCGTTAAAGGCCCCGACCGCGTAGCCCTGCTGCCGGGCGGGCACCACCAACTCTTTCGAGGTCACCAGCATGCCCAATCTCCTTTCCTGCCACCGCGACCCCGCGGCGGAGAGCGCCCTCCGGGTCGCCGCGCCGCCCACCTTGTGGCCGCTCGATCGCTCAGCTAGCGAGCACCTGAGCGAGCTCATGGAGGCGGAAGCTGAACTCCTTCCGCTTTTCCCAAGTGTCAACCAGTGGGGTGCGCACGATCTCCTTGTTCACGCGCCCCACCATCTTGTCGCAGTCTCCCTCCAGCAGCGCCTGCACCGCCGCCGCCCCGAGCTCGCTGGCGAGCATCCGGTCGAAGGCCGTGGGCCGACCGCCGCGCTGCACATGCCCGAGAATGGTGACCCGGCTCTCTATCGGGCCCAGCTCACTCACCCGGCGCGCGATCTGGAGCGCGCCCCCTTCCTCGTCGCCTTCGGCGACGACGATGATGCTGCTCGTCTTGCCCCGACGCACGCCCGCGGCGATGGTATCATAGATCTGCTGGCAGCTAACCGCCATTTCGGGCACAAGGATCATCTCCGCGCCGCCGGCCACCCCGACCGCCAGGGCGATGAACCCAGCGCGCCGGCCCATCACCTCGACGAAGAACAGCCGGTCGTGGCTGGTGGCGGTATCGCGGATCCGGTCAATCGCGTCCAGCGCAGTGTTCACTGCCGTATCATAGCCGATGGTCGCGTCAGTGCCGTAGAGGTCATTATCTATGGTGCCGGGGACGCCGATCACCGCGACGTTGTGCTCCAGCCACAGCTTGTGCGCGCCCTGGAAGGTGCCCTCCCCTCCGATGGTAACCAGGCCCTCAATGCCGGCCTTGCGGAGCTGCTCGGCGGCCATCGCTCGGCCCTCTGGATGGAAGAACTCCTCGCAGCGGCC
>Ga0315307_1000090_pt1 | contig 35185 bp, 52 predicted proteins | sample TDP2_MG_FD_203079 | JGI IMG/M metagenome (GOLD analysis project Ga0315307, IMG submission 203079) | Freshwater sediment microbial communities from Lake Towuti, South Sulawesi, Indonesia - TDP2 | ecosystem: Environmental > Aquatic > Freshwater > Lake > Sediment | place: Indonesia: South Sulawesi...
GACTAGGAAATACATTCCGAGAGCATTCGGGAGGTCGGCACCGTACTTCGATATTCAAACCCATGTCGAATTGGTCGGCTACGAAACCGAGTAGTATCTTAGAGTTCTATTTTGTTTTGAAACGCCAGTGCGAATCTCTTGATACTCCTCCTTCTCGAGTAGCCTAAGGAAGGAGATCCTGAGGATTTTTCAATAGATGAGTATGCATGTCTTCTCTCGGCCTGTCGGCGCGTATAGTGACCGCAAATTTCAACTCTATTCGATATGTGGAATGGATGCAGGTATCTACATTGAGTTAGGTCAATCTCAAGACCTTGAGCTTACGAGCGTGGACCTCCTGTCAAAGCTCGGGCAATAGGTTCCTTAGGGAATAATTTATTTTGATTTCAAGTCAGATTCGACCTCAATGTTTCTGACCTGTTCAATGTAGAGTCGAACCAGCCACTTCACTTTATTGAATGTGACCGACCGTATTTGATCTCAGCAATCTGTGCTCTATCACCGCTTCCAGCGAGTGTGAGAGACGCCAAACTGAGGAGATAGGATTATAACGATGTGAAGTGGCGATTTCCTCCGCAAATCCCCTCTTTTTTCTGTTTGCCAAGCGGAAGACTAAGGGGTGAAGTAGCGTTTGTTTTCTCTGATACTCCGAAAATCCATATGCGCCAATAGTAGCACCAGCGATCACAGCGGCCCCACTAACAGCATACTTCAAGAATGGGGGAACAGTTCTAGAAGCTGAAGGAGACCATGTTTGATGGACCACATACAATTAGAAAATTAAGTGAATCCAGCCACTTTGTTCAAGTGACTGAGGGTTCACTTAGTTGACTCTCAAAGTCACTTCGAGACACGGTTCAAGCATAGATACATCATAGTCCTGTCTCTTCGGCTCACTTACCAGTAATATTCCTTCTTAACAGGTAACCAACTGCGGAAATAGAACAATACGTTACCTAATATCGCTAGGCACAACGCCAATACAAACAGTACTGTCAAATTCTTGAGTAGGAACATTACTGGAATAGATATTGTTACCAGAAAGCTGCCTACAAGCAAATACCTGTTGATGATCCGCCATCTAGGTAGGCTTTCTGGAAAGATTGGAATTATCGGTTTTGGCGAACGCATGCACGTTACGACATTTAGAAGGTGAAGCTCGAACAATGCTCTTAAAAACATAATCATCCCAAGATCTAAAATGGCTAGAGCAATTTGTGATAATAATGCACTCGGATCGCCTAAACCTGTAAGAACCACCAAGATTCCGGTGAAGGCGAAGCCCGCCATTAGCCCGCATGCGGTCTGAAGGCCGTTGACGAAAGAAACGCTACTTGTATGGTCATATTCAACAGCTTTTTCCTCACTCATTTCCTCACCCCCATCTTTCCAAATAATCTAAATTACTAAACATCTTTGAGTGATCAGGCGTATAAAATAACTATTTTCTCGAATCGTAGTTAGGAAAAATTTTTGTGAAGATGACCAATCATAAAGAGGTCTGACTTCTTTAGCTTGAGGTAGCTAAAACGGTGGAAGAAGCCAAAGAGCTCATAGAACAAGGCTTTGAGTATGTCTTCGCGGGTGAGAGGATCTTTGGAGGCGCGGTCGGGAGGTGCGTAAACACTGGATTCTGGGGGCAGAGGCGTAGGTTAGCCTTGAAGCTTCAGAACCCTAGGCTGCTGCAGATAACGTTCCATACGCTTCGCCATTGGAAGGCTACCACAGAGTACCATAGGACCAGAGATATCCTGTACGTGAAGCAGCTTCTAGGCCATAAGCGGATTGAAAACACTATGCTGTATACGCAGCTCATAAGCTTCGAGAGCGATGAGTACAGTTCAGCCGTAGCCAAGAACCTTGAGGAAGCAAGGAAGCCTGTGGAAGCAGGATTCGAATACGTCACAGATATCGAAGGCGTCAACTTGTTCAGGAAACGGAAGTAGCTGAAGACTGCAGTGATAAGCGGAAAAGTGAAGGGATAGGATTATATAATGGGCTCAAGATTCCAATTTAGCACTCCGAACTCTGAGTGGAAGAATAGTATGCTTTCGCTGTTGGAGTCGAGGATTTTCTGTCATATGATTACGCTAGTTTCTACTGTTTTTTGAAGGGAACTTCAATGTCTGTTCGCAAGTATTTTATTGACGACAGCTCGAAGAAGACGCAGATTGACGAGTTTCTGGCTGAGGAATTGAAGAAAGCCGGTTATAGCCGTGTTGAATTGACTAAGACTCCGCTTGGGACCAGGGTTGTTATCTACGCAGCGAAGCCTGGGATAGTTATCGGTCGGCGGGGTCAAAGCATTAGAGATTTGACTCGGATTTTCGAGGAGAGATTCGGTATAGAGAACCCTCAGATCTCTGTTGCAGCCATAGAGATCCCTGAGCTTGATGCGAAGGTTGTCGCTTCTCAAGTTGCGATGGCTCTTCAGAGAGGCGTTCATTTTAGGAGGGCTGCTTATTGGGCTGTCCAGAGGGTTATGAGCGCCGGTGCTTTAGGCATTGAGATAACGATCCGTGGCAAGTTGTCTACAGAAAGGGCGAGATGCGAGAGGTTCAGGGCGGGTTATCTTCCAAGGGTCGGAGATCCAATTCAGAAGCAGTTGAAGCGAGCTGTGGTCTTCACGCAGTTGAAGCCCGGCGTGTTCGGGGTGAATGTGAAGATTCTTCCGCCGGACGCTGAATTTCCAGATAAACCCTCGATTAGAGAGGCAAGAGTTGCTGAGGCTGAAGCTTCTGAAGAGAAAGAGGAGATCAAGGTTGCCGATACTGAGGAAGCGTGAGATAAGGCAGATGATGCCTGAGGAAAGGAAGAAGAAGTTGAACGAGCTACGAACAGAGCTTGTTCACTTAAGGACGACAGTCGCCGCAGGAGGTACGATCGAAAATCCAGCGAGGATACGTGAGATACGGAGAACAATAGCAAGAATCTTGACAATCGAGAATGAGCAGAAGAAGAGAGAGGTCTTGGAGAAATGAGTTCGATAACATCTCAAAACCTATTGAAACACGAGATCATAGGGCTGGATACGAGAGTTGCCGGAAGTACGAACAAGCAGCTCGTCGGGCTCAAGGGAAGGATCATAGACGAGACGAGGAATACTATCACGATTCTCGACGGAAAACGTAAGCAGATTGTGCCGAAGGATGTAGCGGTCCTACGAATTCGCCTCCCCGACGGAACATGGATTGAAGTCGACGGGAAGAAGCTTGTTGGGAGGCCTGAAGACAGAGTGAAGATGAGGTTGAAGAGATGGTAGTTCGTACCATAGGCATCGACGTCAAGGTTCCTAGAAAGAGCTGCGACGACCGTCACTGCCCTTTTCACGGGGCTCTACCCGTAAGAGGGAAAGTTCTGGAAGGAACTGTGTCGAGCAGCAAGATGACCCGAGCTGTTACTGTCGAGAGAGAATACTTCCACTACGTGAAGAAGTATATGCGGTATGAAAGGAGGAGGAGCAAGATAATGGCGCATAATCCTCCCTGCATAGATGCGAAGGAAGGGGACAAAGTGAAAATCATGGAGTGCAGACCCCTCAGCAAAGAGATAGCTTTCGTCGTAGTTGAGAAGACTGGGAAAGAGGAGTGAAGACATAAGAGAGTTGATTTAATATGCCTGCCCCTAGAACTCGAGCGGTCTCTGCGAGAGGGATGATCGAATACAGACCTCATATAGCAAGAGGCCTTCCAGCAGGGACGAAACTCTTCTGCTCAGACAACACTGGAGCGAAGATACTTCGTTTAATCAACGTCTTCGGCTACAGGGGCAGACTGCGAAGACTACCGTCAGCTTGCATTGGAGATATGATCATGGTTTCTGTCACTAAAGGCTCCCCTGACTTGAGAAGACAGATGTTCCCAGCAGTCGTCATTAGGCAACGCAGACCTTTCAAGAGGCCTGAGGGCATCAGAGTTCAGTTCGAAGACAACGCTGCCGTCATAATGACTCCTGAGGGCGAGTTGAAGGGAACTGAGATACGTGGACCCGTAGCTCGGGAAGCAGCGGAAAGGTGGCCTAGAGTAGCAAATCTAGCGAGCATAATAGTCTAGGTGAAATTGGATGGCGCATCGCAAAGGAACATTGAAACCGGGGAAGCAGAGGAAGCTCGTTCTCACTGCGCCGAGCCATATTAGGCGTAAATTACTGACTGCACCACTGTCTTCTGGGCTTCGTGAAAGATATGGAGTCAGATCATTCCCAGTGAGGAAAGGCGATACGGTCAAGATACTCAGAGGAGACTTCGCTGGAATAGAGGGAAAGATATCAGAAATCAATACTGAGCAGGATAGACTATTCGTCGAAGGCGTCACTAGAGAGAAGGTCTCGGGGACGTCGACCAAGGTTTCAGTCCACGCCTCCAAGGTTATGATTACGAATCTGAACCTCGACGATAAATGGCGCGCTCAGTCTCTGGAGAAAAGGAAGCGAACGCGTGAGGCGGAGACCACTGCGGAGAAGAAGGAGGCCTAATTGTCTTGGGTAAGAAAGGTGGGGTTAGACATCTAAAGAGGATGCCGGCGCCCGCTTTCTGGCCGTCGCATAGGAAAGAGTTCCAGTGGGCTCCAAAACCGATCGCCGGCCCTCACCCAGCTGAGAAATGTCTCCCGCTGATATTGATCGTTAGGGACATACTCCACTATGCGAAGAATGCGCGTGAAGCCAAGACAATACTCTCAGAAGGCAGGATCAAGGTCGACGGGAAAGTCAGAAGAGAACCAAAGTATCCAGTTGGGCTTATGGATGTAATCGAGGTTCCTGACGCTAAATCCATCTTCAGAATCCTCCCATCGCCACGACAAGGCTTAGATCTAGTTAAGATACCGAAAGAGGAGTCGTCCTTCAAATTGTGCAGAATCGAGAATATGACAACAGTTCTTGGAGGAGATATTCAACTCAACCTCCATGACGGCAGGAATATCTTCATCAAATCGAAAGATTTCCGCAGCTCTGCGGAGAACTCGTTTGAGACTCTAGATACAATTCAATTAGCGTTGAAAGATCAAAAGATCTTGAAGCGATTGAAGTTCGGGGAAGGATCTTACGCGGTCGTAACCTCGGGTAGAAACATAGGAAGATCCGGGAAGATCGCTAGGTTTGAGGAGGCCACCTCGACGAGGCCTGGGATAGTGACCATCGAGGATTCTCAGGGCGGAACATTCCAGACGACAGCTGAGTACGTATTCGTCGTCGGCGATGAGAAGCCGCTGATAACTCTGAGCGGAGGGTGACTAGATGTCTGTTGAAGAACAGGTTGAAGAGGTCGAGGAGAATCCTATGAGAACATTGAGGATTGGGAAGGTTACAGTGAACATTGGCGTAGGAAAATCTGGAGAGCCGCTTGAGAAGGCTAAGAAAGTACTGATGGAGATAGCTGAGCAGAAGCCCTGTCCTCGAAGGTCTAGGAGAACTATAAAGGATTGGGGAGTGAGAAAAGGCGAACCTATTGGGTGTATGGTTTCACTCAGAGGAGAGAAAGCGAAGGAGTTCTTGAAGAGAGCTCTTGAAGCCGTTGGAAATAAGCTCCGGGAATCCAGTTTCGACGGTCTCGGCAACATCTCATTCGGAATTAAAGAGCACATTGAGATCCCTGGCACGAAGTACATACCTGAACTCGGCATATTCGGGATGGATGTGACTGTAACTCTCGAGAGGTCTGGTTACAGGGTCAAGCGGAGGGCTCTCCGCCTATCGAAAGTCGGGAAGGGGCATCTGATAACCGGAGATGAGGCGAAGAGGTTCATCGTCGAGAACTTCAGAGCACAGATAGTCGGAGGTTAATTGAGAGTGACCAAACGGAAGCCCAAGAAGGCTAGGAAGTTCGGTAAAGGGAGCAGACCTTGCCGCCGATGCGGCCAATATGGCCCTGTGATAAGGAAGTACGGTCTTGATCTATGCAGACAATGCTTCAGGGAGCTTGCGAGATCTCTAGGTTTCAAGAAGTACGCTTGAGGTGTCATAACATGACTCTAATGGACGTATTGTCGAATGCTCTCTCAACGATACTTAACAATGAGATGCGACATAAACGTGAGTGCGTAGTCTGGCCAGCATCAAAACTGTTGGGAAACGTACTTCGCGTTATGCAGAAGAACGGGTTTGTAGGGGAATTCGAGTTCATAGATGATGGAAGAGCTGGAAAATTCAAAGTCCAACTTCTCGGTAGGATAAACAAGTGCAACGCTATCAAACCCAGATACTCCGTCCAGGTGAAAGAATTAGAGTTCTGGGAGAAGAGATATCTTCCTTCAAGGGAAGTAGGAACTTTGATTCTCACAACCCCGGGAGGCATCGTCTCCCATAAGGATGCTAAAGAAAAGAAGATTGGGGGAAGACTTCTAGCGTACGTCTATTGAAGGCGGAGACAGAGGATGGAAGACGTAATTGAAGAACGCACAATTTCTATCCCGGAAGGAGTCACCCTCGAGGTTCACGGACGAGAGGTTAAGGTTAAGGGTCCGAAAGGTTCGCTTTCAGAGAACCTCTCCCATCTTCCAGTTGAGATATCGATCAGAGATGGGACCGTAGTAGTTTTAGCGAAATGGCCTAAGAAGAGGGAGGCTGCCAAGGTCGGAACCGCTGCGGCTCACGTAAGAAATATGATTAAGGGTGTAACGAAAGGCTTCAAGTGCAAGCTCAAAGTTGTCTACGCGCATTTCCCAATCACAGTGAAGGTCAATGAGAAACAGAAGAAAGTTCTCATCGAGAATTTCATTGGAGAGAAAACGCCGAGAGTTGCAACCGTGGTTGGAGAGGCGAAAGTGAAGGTTTCAGGCGACGAGTTGATAGTTGAAGGCATCGATATTCAAGACGTAACTCAAACCGCTGCGAACATCGAAGCTTCAACGAAAATCAAGGAGAAAGATCAAAGGGTCTTCCTAGACGGCATCTTCGTCTTCGAGAGGAGTGAGGGAATGTAGTTGAGCCAGAGAAAGAAGCTCACCAGGATGAGGAATGCCTTGAGATCAAGGAAGCCCAAATTCATTCGGCAAGAGAGTTGGCGCTACAAGAGAGTCAAACCGAGTTGGAGGAGGCCTAGAGGAAAAACGAGCAAGATGAGGTTGAAGCGGAAAGGATGGCCTAAAACCGTTGCGGTGGGTTACAAAATAGCTAAGACAGCTCGAGGCCTTCATTCATCAGGCTTCAGAGATATCCTCATTCAAAGACCGGAAGACCTAGAGAAGATCGATACGAAAACAGAGGTCGCGAGAATTGCTGCAACCGTCGGTGAGAGAAAGAGATTAGCGATTCTTGAGAGAGCCAAGGCGCTTGACGTCCGGATTCTTAACCCCGGCCTTGCCAAGAAGCCTGAGGAAGTTGAAGCTGAGGAGGAAGCGGTTAAGGCTGAGAAGATTGAAGCAGAAAAGATGGAAGGGGAGAAGCCTGAGGGCTCTAAGAAGAACACCTCCAAGAGTTCAGGAGGACAGTAGATGAGTCTGAGAAGCCAACGGAGACTGGCTGCCGAGATTCTCAAAGTCGGGGTCAACAGGATTTGGATAGACCCTGAGCAGATAGAGAAAGTAGAATCTGCAATTACAAGGGATGAGATCCGAAAACTTCTACATGAAGGCGCCATAAGAGAGGTTCCTGAGACCGGGATAAGCAAGGGGAGAAAGAGAATTCTCAATATGAAACGATCTCGAAGAAAGCGACGCGGTCCAGGAAGTAGAAGAGGTCCAACTATCTCGAAGAAGCAGGCATGGATCAGTAGAATAAGAGTCGTGAGAGAACGATTGAGGGAGCTTAGAGATAGGCGGATGATCGAGAAGCCTGTTTATCAGAAGCTCCTCCTGATGGCTAAAGGAGGGGCTTTCCGAAGCAGCTCCCACTTGAACGAGTACATAGAAGCCCACAAGTTCGTGAAGAGAAGGTAAGCTGGGATGGCTAGAGGTCCTAGGTACAATGTCCCTTTCAGGCGAAGGAGGGAAGGAAAGACCGATTACAAGAAACGAGCTAAACTAGTCTCGGGGCGAAGACCTAGAGCTGTAGTCAGAATTACGGGCAAGCATACGATCGTTCAAATTGTTGAGGCGAAACCTAAGGGAGACAGAGTTGTAGCTGCAGCCAACTCGATTGAGCTTGGAGAGTTTGGCTGGAGAGGAGGTTGCGGAAATGTGCCAGCAGCCTATCTAACAGGCTATCTCGCCGGCTTGAGATCCGTTCAAAAAGGAGTTAGCGAATCTCTACTCGATCTAGGCTTGAGGAAGGCCAGTAAAGGCGGAAGGATATTCAGCGCCTTGAAAGGGATAATCGATTCTGGCGTCAACATCCCTCACGGTGAGAAGATCTTCCCCGATGAATCTAGAATTCGCGGCGATCATATAGCTGACTACGCGAAGAAGACTGCCTCAAATCCAGAAGTATACAATATTCGTTTCTCGCAGTATCTCTCGAGGAAATTGAAACCTGAAGACTTGCCATCGCATTTTGATGAAGCGAAGAAGAGGATTCAACAGAGTTTCACCGGAGCGGTGAAGAAGAATGAGTAGCGAAGTAAAACTAACGTCCGAGGCCGGTTGGATACCGAAGACCAAAGTTGGGAAGCTCGTCCAAGACGGCCATATAGTCTCCTTGGAAGAGATTTTCACCCAAGGAATGAAGATAATGGAGCCGGAGATAGTTGACGTTCTCTTGCCGAATCTTCAGCAAGAGGTTCTGGGTATAGGATTTGTTCAGAAGCAGACAGACGCTGGCGAACGATCCCGATTCAAGGCTGTAGTTGCTGTTGGGAATGGCGAAGGATACGTGGGGGTGGGTGATGGAAAAGCTCGGCAAGTTAGAACGGCTATAGATAAGGCGACTATCCAAGCGAAGCTGAATATAATTCCTGTCCGTAGGGGATGTGGAAGCTGGGAGTGCGGTTGCAACCTTCCTCACTCACTACCTTTCGGAGTGAAAGGGAAGTGTGGAAGCGTTCGAATTGAGATTATCCCCGGTCCTAGAGGGCTTGGACTTGTCGGAGGGGAGATACCTAAAACCATATTGAGATTGGCTGGAGTTAAAGACTGCTGGACCAGGAGCTATGGTTCAACGAGTACACTCGTCTCAACAGCTTTCGCTGTGTACGATGGTCTCAGAAGCACCTACAAAGTCGTAACGCCTGAGGATTGGGTCAGATGAAGAAAGTTCCGAAAGTAAAGAAGGGTAAGTGTTTAGTCGCGATAAGGCTACGAGGAACCGCGGGTGTCAAATCTGAATTTGAGAAGACCTTGGCTTCGCTCAGGCTGACAAAGAAGTTTCGCGCTGCAATTCTGTATGATCGACCTGAGATAATCGGAATGTTGTCCAAGGTCAAGGACCTTGTCACTTGGGGCGAGGCGAGGAAGGAGGCTCTAAGCCTATTGCTCAAAGGGAGAGCTCAAACGATTGAGGGAAAGAAACTCACGAATTCCTTCGTCAAGCAGAAGTTTGGATTAACAACGATAGATAGATTGGCCTCAGCTATCGATAAAGGCGAGCTTTCTCTAGAAAAGCTATGGAAAGAGGGAATAAACCCGAACTTCAAGCTGCATCCGCCGAAAAGAGGCTTCAAAGGCAAGACGAAGCTTGCTTTCAAGCAAGGCGGTGAACTCGGCTATAGAGGCGAAGCGATATACGATTTAATCGCTCGAATGGTATGACGTGACGCTACACTTATTAGATTTCCAGTTCGATTTGTTCTCGACTGGTGGAGAGACTGTGCCTGAAGGGGATAGAGGTCGAAAGAGACGTTTCCCACGGTGGTTCCACGTATTCGACGAGATGGAGAAGATGGAAGAAATGATGGATGAGATGATGCGGAGAGCCTTCGAAATTCCTAAGGAAACGAAATCATTCGGCCCGTATGTCTACGGTTTCTCAGTATCACTCGACCCCGAAGGGAAACCTATGATTCAACAGTTTGGAAACATTAAATCCACCACGGTCGGACCTCGAGTCAAAGAGGAGAGGGAACCTTTAGTAGATATTATCCAAGAGAACGACGAAATCGCTGTCTTCGCTGAGGTTCCCGGCGTAGAGAAGGACGATATCAGGCTTCACTCGAACGAGAAGAATCTGACGATATCGGTCGACTCGAAGGGTAGAAAATACTATAAAGAACTAGAACTGCCCGCCCAGATCCTGCCTGCATCAGCGAAAGCCTCATACAAACACGGCGTCCTCGAGGTTAGACTGAAGAAGGCTAAAGGCAAGACCGGTGAGAAGCAGATAAAGGTAGAGTGAAAAAAGCTTCACGAGCTTCGGGGTTTCTGTCTCTCGGAGACTATCCTCCGATTTGAGGCTGGAAAACCTTTATTTTGGGCATCCTTTATCATCTTCTGCTTCGAAAGATGAAGCCCTAGCGCAAAGAGATCCGACAAGTAGCAGGTACATCAGTTGGCTAGAAAGCATAGGAAGGTCAGGAAGCTTCGAGGATCAAGAACTCATGGTTGGGGTACTTCAGGTCAGCATAGGGATAGCGGAAGCCAAGGCGGTAGAGGGAGGAGCGGCCGCTGGAAGCACAAGTGGACCTATACTGTTAAGCATGAGCCTCATAGGAGAGGTAAACTCGGATTCAGGTGTCCGACTGGAAAAGGCATCTTGCATACGATCAACGTCGGCGAGCTTAGCCAAATGGCAGAGAGGCTTTTAGCTCAGAATAAGGCGAAGGAACAGAGTGGAAAGATAGCCGTCGACTTGAACGAGTTGGGATACGAGAAGCTTCTTGGAGAGGGAAAGGTCATCAGACCTCTCGCTGTAAGAGTTTCAAAGTATTCAGAATCAGCCGCGATGAAGATACGGGAAGCGGGAGGAGAAATAGTAGGATCAAGTTCCAAGAGCTAGGTGTAATATTTGGTTAGATTCATCGAACTATTCAAGCCTCTCACAAGATTCTTCCCAGACGTTAAAGCTGCTGAGAGAAGAGTGGCTTTCAACGAGAAGCTCTTCTGGACAGCCATTGTCCTGATAGTCTATCTCATTATGTCGGAGATTCCTCTCTACGGGATAGGTAGGAAAGGCGCTCAAGACCCGTTCGGTGCTTTGAGAGTAATATTTGCGTCCAACCGTGGAACGTTGATGGAGCTGGGTATAGGACCTATCGTAACAGCCGGCTTGATACTTCAAGTTCTAGCAGGTTCAAAGATGATCAATGTCGACTTCACGAACCCCGAGGATAGGATGCTTTTCACAAGCGCTAGCAAGGTTCTCGCAGTGGTGATGGTGGTGTTCGAGGCGTCCGCTTACATAATCGGAGGAGCTTATGGAGCGATAAGTGTCCAGATACAGTTCGTAATCCTACTCCAATTGATTGCTGCAGGGATAATTCTAATGCTTCTCGACGAGCTCCTGCAGAAGGGCTGGGGGATAGGAAGTGGAATAAGCCTCTTTATCGCTGCAGGTGTTGCTCAAAGAATCTGGTGGGACGTGTTCTCACCGCTGGGTCCTATGGATGACCAGAAGTATTACGGTTCAATATTGGCGTTTGCACAGTCGATCTGGATGAGACAGGATATTAGAAATATTTTCTATAGACCCGGAGGTTTTCCAGATATGATCGGTCTCGTAACGACCCTCATAGTCTTCGTCATTATAATCTATATGAACGGGTTACGTGTTGAGGTGCCTGTCTCATACGCTAAGTATAGAGGTTACAGAGGAAAGTTTCCGATAAAATTGCTATACGTCTCCAATATACCGGTTATATTTGCTGCAGCTCTCTTCGGAAACGTCTACTTTGTTTCACAGTTGATATGGCAGAACTATAATCGAGAAAGCACAAACTTTTGGCTGAATCTAATCGGGCAGTTCTCCATCATAAGTGAGAGGTACGAGCCTAGCGGCGGCCTAGTTTACTATGTTGTTCCTCCTAGAAACTTGAATGGTGTTCTTCAAGACCCATTCAGAGCAGCGATGTACGCAGGATTGATGATCTTAGTTTGCATATTCTTCGCGGTAACATGGGTTGAAGTCGGAGGAATGGACTCGCGCACTGTTGCAAAGCAGCTCCTAGACTCCGGGATGCAGATCGAAGGGTTCAGAAGATCCCATGTTCCAATACAGCAAGTTCTCGATAGATACATTCCAACTGTGACGATCCTAGGCGGATTAATAGTAGGGGCGATAGCAGCCTTCGCCGACTTTCTTGGAGCCTTTGGGTCAGGAACAGGAATCTTGCTTACCGTAGGAATTCTTGAACAATACTATCAACTATTGGTTCGAGAGAGGATAACGGAGATGTATCCCGCGGTCAGAGCTGTCTTAGGAAAGTGATTCCGATTGGCTATGACCGTAATTCTGACGGGGATACCTGGCGTAGGCAAAACTACGATTCTCAATGAGTTGCAGAAACTTGCGAAAGAGAAAGGCATCAAACTCACTGTATTGAATTACGGAACGGTAATGAATGAACTCTTCAAGAAATATGGTCGCAAGATTGGTAGAGACGAAATAAGGCAGCAGCAAGTATCAATTCAAAAGAAGATTCAGGATCGAGCCGCGCGAATTCTGGCTCGGAAGATAAGAAATCCGATTACAATAATTGATACTCACATGTTCATTAGGACAAAGACGGGATTATGGTCAGGGCTTCCTGAGAGTGTACTCTCAAGACTTAAGCCTTCTTTAATAGTCTTGGTTGAAGCTTCTCCTGAAGAGATAGCTGAGAGAAGAAGATCAGACACCACGAGAATGAGAGATGACCTTGTCGTGGAAGAAGTAAAATTCGATCTTGAATGGTCGAGGGCTACGGCTTCAGCGTGCGCGGTCTCTACAGGTGCTCCCATCAAAATTATAAGTAACAAGACTGGTAAGCAAAGAGAAGCGGCGGAAGAGCTCTTCAAATTAATGACCGAACTGACTGGTTGATGAGGATGACGATAATCGATGAACTTTGGAATTGGATAATGGCCAGTTTGGGGCCGTACCATGAGATACCTGAATCGACATTCCTGATCTTAGGGATCGCTCTAGGGCTTTCGCTTATCAGTAATGCAGCGAATCGTTTCCTAGTGGACATTGAAAAGATGAAGTCCGTTACAAAGGAGGTAAACGCGTGGAGGAAGGAATTGGATAAAGCGAAGAAGGCGAATGATGAAAAGATGATAGCCAAGCTTATGAAGAAGCAGCAAGCGATTATGAAGCTTCAAAGCAAGATGAGTTGGGATAGGATGAAGGTCAGTACCCTGTTTCTAGCGCCATTCTGGCTTGTATGGGCGGTCCTTAGCGGATTCTTCGGGCAGGCGATCGTGGCGGTATCGCCTTTCACTTTTCCTTGGCTTATTGACGAGAAGCTTCCATTCTTCTCCTGGTATATTCTGTGTTCCTTCGCTTCTGGGCTTCCTTTCTCAAGGATTCTCGGGATCAACCCAGAGGATTGAGCCAGCTTCTGGAGTCGGCTCCAAATGCCTCTCGTAGTAACCATAAGTGGACTGCATGGAAGCGGAAAATCTACTTACGCAAAGGCTCTGGCTGAGGAATTCAGGCTTAGATATGTTTCCGCAGGCCAACTCTTCAGAGACATCGCGAAAGATAAAGGAGTCTCGATGGAGGAGTTGATTGAAATTACAGCCGATGATTTTGAGATAGACCGTATGATAGATGAGAGGACTAGGAGGGAAGCAGGGAAAGGAGATGTCATTCTAGATGGGCAACTGGCGGGTTGGATGTCGAAAGACAAGGGTGGCCTCAAGATCTTCTTAACAGCTCCTGAAGATGTTAGGATTAGGAGGATAGCTGAAAGGGACTCAGTTGACTTCGAGAAGGCTAGAGCTCAAACCGTTCTTAGGGAGAAGGCTGAGAGAGAAAGATACAAGAGGTATTACGGCATCGACATCAGAGACATCTCAATATACGACTTGATAATGGACACAAGTCTCCTTCCTCTTGAAGAGAGTATCAAAATTCTTAAGAACATCATCAGTGACTACATTGGGAGGCAACCTAGGAGATGAGTCTTGAATGCCAGCGATAGAGGTTGGAAGATTATGCGTCAAGGCAGCTGGTCGAGAATCTGGAAAGAAATGTGTAATAGTCGATGTGATCGACAAGAACTTCGTCTTAGTTACAGGTCCTCAACAGTTGACCGGCGTCAAACGCAGGAGGACCAATGTGAAGCACTTGGAACTTACAGACGAGAAGATCGACATTAAGAAAGGCGTTACAGATGAGGAAGTTGCGAAGGCTATGGGCAAGACTTTGAAGGTTGAGAAGCCTCCGGAAGTCGAGAAGCCCAAGAAGCGCAAACCCAGAGAAAGGAAGACCTGAGGGATCCCAACTAGATCCTCTATTTTGGAATCAACTCTCTATTCCACGCCTAGATTATATGCGCGCGACTAAGGCTGTGATGACTGCCGTTAAGATTCCGGCAGCCAAGGTTCTCGCTCCAGACAGTAACATACTCTCTTTTGATATTCGACCTAGGAATACTCCGAGGCTGAATATCATGCCCATAATGAGGATAACGGAGACGATAGCAGCAGTACTTGCCAGAATCAGATTGGCTGCAGCCAAGAAGAAAGGTAACATAGAGATTACAGCTGCCATGAATGGAGATATACCATCGACAAGGGCTGTCCAGACTGAAGCGAAATGGGCCGCCTTCCCGTGCATCGTCTTGCCGAGATCTGTTAACATCGCTCTCTTTAATCTGTTAAGCCGCCTCTTCCTCTCCGCTCTCTCAGTCATATATGCACCTGAGAAACCTGAGAAACCCATAGCCAAACTTGCGCCCAACCCGATGCCTATGATCACTCTCGGATTGACCGAACCTGAAGCCCATGCACCTACAATTACTCCTAACATAGTCATCGCGCCGTCGAAGGAGTTCATTACGAAATATCTTCTCGAGATGCTATCAGCACCTGTTACTCTGAGATAACTCTTGAACTTCCTAAACGTCTCACGCAACTATTTGATGCTCCTCCCTACCATATTGAAGAAGCATGGACAAAATGTTTACTGAGTATCTCCGCTGAGACTCAATTTATGTACCATGGGGGTTCTCACAACGAGGCTGAACGGTGCTTCGTCAATCTGGTTTTATCGTCTCTTGCAGTATCGATATGGTCTTCGGGACTAAATTGCTGAAGGAAGCTTCTCACTTGAGAACGCGTTCTTCCCAGTCGCCCTAGAACTCAGTCCTCCGTTGCATTAGGTCAAATGAAGCTTACTGAGCGGGATAAGAGATTGCCAAGTGCTGAAGTATTGGAAATTCACATCCTTTTATTAGGCGAACATCTAGTTTTGTTTCGTGCGGTGGCTGGTTGTGGAGAAAGCTCCTCCTTGGAAATTGGAACGAGAACTGGTGACGAGAGTAGATGTTGAAACTGATCCGAATTACGGATTTGACCCACACAATCGTCCGATTGAGCTTCACATGCGATATGGATTGATCAATCTGGATAAACCTCCAGGTCCTTCGAGTCACGAGGTTGTGGCTTGGGTTAAGAAGATCCTCGGCCTTCAGCATGCCGGGCACGGCGGAACTCTAGAAGCCTAGTCGGCTGGAGATATCCGAAAGTTACCGGCGTGCTCCCGATCGCTCTTGAAGAGGCTACAAAGATCGTTCAAGCCTTCTTGCTTTCAGGTAAAGAATACGTCTGCTTGATGCAACTCCATGAGGATATCCCAAGCGGTAGAGTTGAATCTATTCTACAAGAGTTCGCTGGGGAGATCTATCAGAAGCCCCCTTTAAGAGCTTCAGTCAAACGCGAGATCAGGAAGAGAAGGATCTACAGTATCGATATCCTCGAGGTCGATGGGAGGCGTGTACTCTTCAAGGTTGGATGTCAAGCTGGAACATACGTCAGAAAGCTGGTATCCGACATAGGCGAGGTCCTCCGATACGGAGCTCATATGAGTGAACTTCGAAGAACGAGAGCCGGCCCGTTCACCGAAGACAAAGATCTCTATACGCTATACGATGTGCTGAATGCATATGCCTCATTCAAGGAGAATAAGGATGAAACTCTGCTCAGAGAGATCGTCAAACCTATGGAGCAAGCTTTCGAATACATTCCGAAGATCTATGTAAGAGACTCTGCTGTAAGTGCGATATGCCATGGTGCTGACCTCGCTATACCAGGAGTGGTCAAACTTGATTCGCATATAACTGAGAAAGCGCCGGTTGCCATATTCACACTGAAAGGCGAGGTCGCAGCCTTGGCAAAAGCATTACTATCGACAGAGCAGATAATGGACCAAGAGAAAGGTCTAGCGGCGAAAACCGTTCGAGTCATAATGCCACCTGAAACATACCCCCGGATGTGGAGGAGCAAAACCTCAAAAACCTCTATAACGGACCTCTAAAACCTTATCTTTCGGCTGCCGGGATTCCCGAGCCTGGTACGGGGCAGATTGAAACGAGGTAAGCCTAGGCCTGGAGACAAAATGGCTCGAGAGCCTGTGGTCCTCACGGGCCGCGTGGGTTCAAATCCCACTCCCGGCGCCATAGTTCCAGCTCATATCCCTTCCATTTTTCATATAGAGATGCAATGAACCGCAGCCTTGACAAAGTCGATGTACGCAATCTTAAGCACATGTTCGAGCTAGCCTTGCAGAACTTGAATTGATTCTTAAGATAAGAGATCATGTGCGTGATATGAGATGAAAAGGGACCATAACCTGTTTTAATCGCTATCATTCAGCTAAGTATCTGTTTAGATATTCTCTGTGTATGCTGAATGTTTTTCTAAGGTTTCTACTGAGGCCATCTTGGATCTTCTGAAGCTCGTTATATATTGCGACATTAGCTGGCTTGGGAGATGCTAAAGTCTTTTCGTCAACTTCAACGTAGCGGTTAGTTATCTCCTGAATGCTCGTTTTCTCTCCAATATAGTTGCGGTAGGTCCAGAGAGCCTGCAAAGCCGCACCGTAGGCCGCGCCTTCATCTATCTTCAAACAGACAACCTCTGCATCGAAGATGTCGGCTGCTATCTGTCGCCAAGCCTTGTTTTGCGAGCCGCCTCCGGTTAGTCTTATCTGCGTAGGTTTGATGCCCAAATCCTTCATCCTGTTCATTCCGTAGTTCATCCCCATCGTTACGCCTTCCATCGCTGCTCGGGCGAAATGAGACTTCCTGAATGTTCTGCTGTTCAATCCGTAGAAGACTCCTGTTCCGTCTGGAACATTGGGCGTCCTCTCGCCCTCGAAGTAGGGTAGAAGAATCAAGCCGTCTGAACCTGGAGGTGCCTGGTTGAGAGCCTCTGTCAACTCGTCATGGGATAGGTCAAATAGGTTCCTCACGAACTCCGTCGCAACCGTGACGTTCATCGTGCAGAGTAGAGGCAGCCAACCGTTGGTGGAGTCGCAGAAAGCGGCGATCTCTCCTTCCGGATCAACTACTGGGATGTCAGAGTATGCGTAAATGGTGCCGGAGGTTCCGAAGCTCGCTGTCACTATTCCCTTCCGGGTGTTCCCGGTTCCTATGGCGCCCATCATATTGTCGCCTCCACCAGCGCTTATCAGAACATCTTCACGGAACCCGAAAATATTGGCGATCTCCTTTCTGATAGTGCCAGCCGGCTTATCAGAGCTCTGCAAAGGCGGGAGCTTCTCCGCCAAGTTTGAGTCGATGGCTTCCAAGATCTCTTTGCACCATCTTCTAGTTCGAATGTTCATTAGGGCTGTTCCTGAAGCGTCGCCGTACTCCATCACCTTTCTTCCAGTCAAGTAGAAGTTCAAGTAGTCGTGCGGAAGGAGGATCGTCTCGAGTCTCTTATAATTCTCTGGTTCGTGTTGCTTAAGCCAGAGAACCTTGGAAGCTGTGAAACCCGGAGGGATTGTAAGCCCCAAAAGTTCTATGACCGCTTTCTTACCGCCGAGTTTTCTGGTCAGGTATTCGCACTCCTCAATCGTACTTGTATCGTTCCAGAGTTTAACAGGTCTGATAACATTTCCACGCTCATCTAAGGGGACCAGCCCATGTTGTTGTCCAGAGACCCCAACAGCTTTCACATCTCTCGAATCGATCTTTGCTTCCTTTAGAGATCTCTTAATAGTATCGTGCAATGCATCAAGCCAGACAGCAGAATCCTGCTCCTTGTGGCCAGGCGGTAATCCTTCTATAAGGCCGTATCCCTTCGTCGCCTTTCCTACAACCTGACCGGAGTCACCATTCACGATAATGACTTTCGTACTCTGCGTGCCATTATCTATTCCTATGAAATAATCCGTCTTAACCATCCTTTCAACTTCTCCCTGGATTGCAGATTATGACTTACCTGTTCCATCTTATTTTATCTTGTATGAAGATGCTTATCTTACAGCGATGCAGGGCTTGGTTTAGCTTTCTCCACCCTTTATTAATTCGGCTACGTTTTTTGCGGCAGCTCGAACGAAGTTTATACACTTCTCAAGTCTAATCGTCTTGCTCCTTTCTCTTCCTTCTGGAGTTGTGAGGTCGAGCTTGATCAAGTCATAGCATATAGGGCTGCCGAATTCCTTCTCGAATCTTTTGAAAAGTTCTAAAGCCTTTTCATACGATTCTTCTCTCTTCTCTGCGTCTTCTGCTTTAGATCGACCGAGTTTCAGCCCAATCGCGATGACTCCGCCTGTTAATGCTCCGCAGACGGACCCTCTCCTCCCGATTCCGCCGCCAAAAGGTGTCGCAATCTTAGGGATCAACTCGCTTCTCATCCCAATTGATTCCGCCAAGCTAGTCAAAACGGACTCGGCGCAGTTAAAGCCGGCTTTGAAGTATTCAGCAGCTCTATCTGAAACTGCCTCAACATATCTCGCTTCACTCAAAGTGACCTTACTCCTCTATTTCCAATTTGATCGTCTCGATTTATAATAGATCTTTGTTGGTCGCCCAAATCAGTTCTCGGGGCAGCGGATCCTATAGCGGGGCTTCAAACCCCTTCAATCTTAATGGTTTTTGCTGGATAAGCGCAGAATTTGAGGACTGGGCATATAGGGCAGAGCGGCTTCCTGGCTCTACAGATTGTCCTCCCGAATCTGATTAAGGCTAAGTGAGTTCTTCCCCTCTTCTCCGAGTTTACAAGACTTTCGAGAGCGCTTCTAATCTCTTCATACTCGGCCTTCTCATTTACGAAGCCGATCCTTTTCGCAATTCTAGCAATGTGGGTATCGACGGGAAGAACTTCTCTATCAGCGACGAAGGCCAGGAGAACATCCGCAGTCTTAAAGCCTATGCCGGGAAGTTCTAGAAGCTTCATTCGCGCTTCAGCTTGAGGCAGCTTAAGAATATTATCCAGCTTTCCATCATACTTCTTCAAGAGCTCTCGAGCGATGCTCTTGATCCTAGGAGCTTTCATATTGTAGAGCCCAGCTGGACGAATACACTCGACAATATCTCTCTCTTTCGCTTTCGCCAAGACCTCCGGTCGAATCTTGAACCTCTTCCTCAATCTCCTGAAAGCCAGCATTGAATTCCTGTCATTCGTATTCTGCGAGAGGACAGTTCCGACCAATACCTCGAATGAATCCATTCCTCTCGACCAAGGCTTGCTGCGATACAACCTCTCAATAATAGCTAAGGCTCTTGATAGCTCAAATCTCCTTTTAGACTGAATAGGGGATGGCGCAGCATAGGTTCTTCTCAAGTACGCTTCCTCCTTCGAAAAAGGGAGCAAAGTGAGAAAAGAGTTTCGATTTTGAAGAGGAATAGCCTCCTACCGGTAAATCGCTTTATTACCTCTCTTCAACCATTTCTCGTTAAAGGGTTTGCTTCTGATGTTGAATCGGTGGCGGTAGACTGGTTGTCACTTAGAGTTCTAGCTGTTAGTAACACTCGAGTAAAATACCGACTTAACCTAGGAGGTTAGTGAGTCGATTGCCGAAGATGTCCTGGATGAAAGAGCGAAAGCAAAAGACCGCAAGGTGTGATCGAGTCTCGTATGATAAGCTCTTCGAAGAGGTTGCCAGAGTGGACTGGAAAGCTATTGCATGCCGGAGGGACGGTCCGTATGAGTGATTCATTCTATCGTGATGCTAGCGGGTACTGGCGTCTGAAGAGTAGAAGAAAGATGATGAAGAGGCCGAGTTGAGGACAGTGCAGAAACAAACGCTAACCCAAAAGTTTTCCCCAACAGATAGAAGCCTCCTAGTCTTGAAGACTGAGCTAGTGAAGCTCTTCAATACAATGATCCGGCTCGAAGAATCTCTAGCCAGAATTGGAGGGTGCGATGAGACGAAGATGCTAGTTCTAGCCAGGTTCGAAGATGCTTACAAGACTCTCAAAAACTTCATAGATCAATATGAAAAGAGACAAGCGTCTATATTGTGAAGTTTGTAGCTTCTTTCTTCTTTCGAGGACCCTTTGTTATCACAAGAAACCTTAAATAACTTTACCTGTTCTCGGTAGTTAGCACGTGTACGGTGGACGCTCTGTGTCACGAGAGTTTAGACACATAGTTAGGTTGAGTGGAACTGACCTAGATGGGACCAAAAAGCTGATCTATGGTCTCACGAAGATCAGAGGCGTCGGCGTAAGTTTAGCGAACGCTATCGTTAAGGCTGCTGATCTTAAGGCCGAGATGAGGGTTGGGAACCTGACAGAGGCTGAAGTTGAGAAGATAGAGGATATTATCGCTGATCCTACAAAGTATGGGATACCTCCGAGGATTCTGAACCGGAGGAAAGACCTGGAATCGGGGCGAGACCTCCATTTCGTCGGCCCTGACTTGGCTTTGAGGGTTAAGTCTGATATAGATTTCATGAAGGATCTTCGAACTTGGAAAGGTATACGCCATTCATTGGGGTTGAAGGTTAGGGGCCAAAGAACCAGGACGACGGGAAGGATGGGGAAGGCTGTCGGTGTTAGAAAGAAGCTTTTGATAGCGGCTGCAAGAGCTGCTGAGCGAGAGAGGAGAGAGGAGAAGAAGTAGTCGAGGCGAACTGACGTGGGAGATCCTAGAAAGAAGCGAAAGAAGTATGAGACACCCAGACATCCTTGGCGTAAAGATCAGATAGAGGTTGAATTGAAACTCATAGGTGAGTACGGGTTAAGAAATAAGCGTGAACTTTGGCGATATAAGACGATGCTTTCACAGATTAGAGGTATCGCCAGATCGCTTTTGGCTAAGAGCGAATCGGAAAGGGCGAAGGCTGAGAAAGAATACCTCCAGAAACTCAGCAGAATAGGAGTTCTTCCAGAAGAGGCGTCCACAGACGATGTCCTTGACTTGGATATTAGAGGTTTGCTTGAAAGAAGGCTGCAAACGATGGTTTTCCGAGCAGGATTCTCGAAGTCAATACATCAAGCTCGACAGCTCATCTCTCACGGTCATATCGCGATTGGAAGTAGAGTGGTCGCGGTTCCGAGCTATCTCGTTCAGAAGAATGAGGAGCCCGCTATAAAGTACAATCCCAATAGTGCGTTAGGTAAAGCTGACCATCCTGTTAGGAAAACAGCGGTCGCGGCAGCCCCTAAAGTGCCCAAGGCTGCAAGAGCGGCCGAAGAGATTAAGGAAGAGGCTTAGCCCAAATTCGCAATTCTAACGTACCTTTTCGCATATTTGATATCAGGCCTATGCTGCCGGCGAATAGCTCTATATTGTATTGCAAGTAATACTTTGAGGAGAGTGGAAGCAGGATTCATGAATGTTACTACTCTGCTCAGCTATATTCCCCACATTTTAATAGTGGGCGGCATATGTTCGCTATCTTGGCTCTTCAGTAGAATCTCTCGAAGCCTAGGCGCACTCGTGTCCTTCATCGGTTTCTTCATAGGGATAGTCGCTTTGGCTACGGCTGCATTATCGTTCCTCAAAAGCGCCTCGGACATCGTCACACTTGTCCTTCTCTTAGCTGTCGGGCTCTCTCTCTTCTTGAAGCCTCTAAAGAACGTTCGTTGGGCCGCGGTGATAGCGCTCGCCTCAGGCGTAATCGCACTCTACTATGCAAACGTATACTTTGGGCAGTTAGGTACAGCAGTTATGCTTGTCATCTTCATAGTCGTAGCACTACCAGTTTACCTCATGTTCAAATTCGCTGAGGATGTTTTACACACTGTAGGGAGTCTTCTCTCGTTCCCGGCTGTTGCAGTCACCATAGGTTTGCTATGTCTAGCCCAAGGGACATTGCTTATCCTAGGTGGAGACCTGCTTCAGTTCGTCTCGCAATACATCAAGCTTTAGCCAGTTTGTCTCGATCTCTTCCATGAGAGAAAGAAGAATACGACTGCCACGATTGTCAGAATGAGTGCGAAAGCTATTATCCAGACCGAGTACTGCCCATATCCGAAGACTATAGGAATTGGGCCGATGAGGAAGATTCCGCCTCCGCTCACATTCGAGCCTGGAACGAGAAGTGAAGCCGCCATAATGAACACGATTCCTACGAAGATCACGAAGAATCCGATCATGAACAGCTTGAACGCGAACGGTAAACCTTCCACTTCTTCAAGCCTGTGAACATGCACTTCAGGACGCTTTGCTGCTTCGCGGTCGTAGCATTCAATGCAAAGCCACGCAGGAACATAGAAACAGTTGTCACAGATCCCTCTGCTGCACTCACGGCAAACGTACATCGCACTTTTTCTTCGGCAGACTTCGCAATCTCTAGCCGGCATTCGACAACCTCCTATCTAAGCAAAACCCAAGGAACGATTGTAACGGCCACAAGTACTACGGTGAGTACAATCGCCAGAATCAATACGATCTTGATCGACTCTCTATCCGTTCCGAAGACGATTGGGATAGGCCCAACTAAAATAGCCCCTCCACCCTTCGCCTTTCCGACAGCTCTCCCGCCTCGAATGGCCATCAAGAGCACAGCGGCGAAGGCTATAGCAAATCCTATGAAGATGACTATGAAGCCCAGGTTGACAATTTCTTGAGGCGTCGCCACAGTCCACCAGCCCGGTTCAATTAGACTCGGAGGTCTTCACTCTTCTCAGGCACAAGAGTCGGACCGATTTAAGTTTTCTGTTAGACTTATAATATACATGCAGGATAACTATGTGAACCCGTAAAATTGAATGCCCTCGGGAGAATGAAGAATGGTTTCGACAGAAGAACTTCTTAAGAAAGCATACGTCCCCGCGCAATTGGCGTTGAAGTATCATCCATACTATAAAGGTAAGATAGAAGTCGTCTCTAAAGTTCCAGTGAGGACATTTGACGACTTCGCTATTTGGTATACGCCAGGCGTAGCTGAACCGTGCAAGGCTATAAGAGGTAACAAGGATCTGGTCTACGAACATACGAATCGATGGAACACTGTTGCAGTGGTTACCGATGGCACGAGAGTCCTCGGTTTAGGTGACATCGGTCCTGAAGCAGGCTACCCAGTCATGGAAGGTAAGGCTCTTCTTTTCAAGTATCTCGGCGGCGTCGACGCATTCCCAATCTGCTTGGACACAAAGAATCCAGATGAGATTATAACAGCAGTGAAATGGCTTCAACCATCTTTCGGAGGAATAAACCTAGAAGATATCGAACAGCCAAAGTGCTTCTACATACTTGACAGATTAAGAAAAGAGATGAATATTCCCGTCTGGCATGACGACCAGCAAGGAACAGGCACAGTGGTAACAGCCGGACTCATGAACGCGGTAAAGCTCACCGGCAGAAAGCTGGATCAAGTTCAAGTCGCCATGATAGGGGCTGGAGCTGCAAACATAGCTGTATCTAGGATAATGATAGCTGCAGGAGTGAACCCTGGTAACATCATTATGGTGGATAGTAAAGGCATACTCCATCCTGGAAGAACTGAACTTAAGGAGAGATTTCCCGAGAAGTGGAACATGTGCTTGAAATCCAACAAGGAAGGCAGAACAGGCGGAATAAGAGAAGCCTTGAAGGGGATGGACGCATGCCTTGCTATGTCAAGACCGGGACCGGGTGTAATAACACCTGATATGATTAGACTGATGAATGATAATGCAATAGTCTTCGCTTGCGCCAATCCGATCCCTGAGATCTGGCCGTGGGAAGCCAAGGAGGGTGGCGCAAAAATAATCGCGACAGGCCGTTCGGACTTTCCGAATCAAGTGAACAACTCACTCGGATTCCCAGGGATCTTCAGAGGAACACTTGACGCCAAAGCCACGACGATTACAGATGAGATGTGCATATCAGCCGCTGCTGAGCTGGCAAAGTTGGCTGAAGATAGGGGGCTCAAGGAAGATTACATAATTCCAAATATGGATGACTGGGAAGTCTTTCCGAGAGAGGCGGCGGCGGTCGCGGGGAAAGCTGTCGAGCAGGGAATAGCTCAGGTGAAGAAGAGCAGAAAAGAATTCTATGATACGGCTCTCGAAGCGATAAGACGGGCGAGAGACGAGACCCAAATGCTAATGAAGCAAGGATTCATACTTGAACCGCCGCGGTGAAACAAGCGTCCTTAACCTGGTTCTCGTTCTCTTTCTCTGAAACTGCTCCATAGCTGTGTCTAGCAAGAGTTTTTGCTGAGAGAGAACTATGGTAACGATAGGTGCTTTAGATGCGTGACGTAATAGTCTTGGGTTCTGGTCCTGCAGGACTCACAGCCGCCATCTATACTTGCAGAGAGAACCTGAAGACATTGGTCATTGCGGGCAACCAGCCCGGTGGCCAACTTATGTTGACGATGGATGTGGAGAACTATCCGGGATTTCCGGAGCCGATTCTAGGCCCGGAGTTGATGGATAGGATGAAAGCTCAAGCAGAGCGAGTTGGAGTGGAGTTCATAGACGGCGAAGCCGTCAGCGTCGACTTCTCAAAGAGACCGTTCAAGGTAACGGTTCGAGATCAAATTTTCGAAGCGAGATCGATTATAGTAGCGACAGGCGCATCTGCCAAGTCCTTGGGACTTGCGTCGGAAGAGAAACTCCGAGGTAAAGGAGTCTCGTATTGCGCCACTTGTGACGGATACTTCTTCAAAGATAGAAAGGTCGCAGTCGTTGGAGGTGGCGATACAGCCGTGGAGGAAGCTCTCTTTCTTACAGGACTTGCGAGGAAAGTATTCCTGGTACATAGACGGGAAGTGTTAAGAGCAAGTAGGATTCTTCAAAAGAAAGCTTTTGAGAACAAGAAGATCGAATTTGTCTGGAACTCAGTCGTGGATGAGATATTGGGAGACCAGCAAGTGCGAGGATTAAGACTTAGAAATGTGAAGTCGGGCAATTTATCCGAAACAGAGTGCGACGGCGTCTTTATCGCGGTTGGATACCTGCCTAACACAGCGATATTCAAGGGCCAATTGGAACTCGATGCGGGAGGCCTCGTGGTAACAAGGAATGAGACTGAAACCAGCGTAGAAGGAGTTTTCGCGGCTGGAGACGTCTGTGATCCAAAATATCGGCAAGCTGTAACCGCGGCGGGTTCCGGATGTAAAGCAGCCATCGATGTTGGGCGATTTCTAAAATCAGGGTGAAGGCAACGGAATTCTAAATGATAAAAAGCGTAATTATTATAGTGGTATCCGATTCGGATTGTGAATCTTAATGGGTTATATGGTTGGTGTAGTTGGGAAGCCCAACGTAGGGAAATCAACTCTTTTTTCCGCAGCCACACTGGTCTCCGTTCCAATAGCGAGCTATCCGTTCACGACGATAAAGCCGAATCATGGGGTCGGATACGTTCGGACTCACTGCGTCTGCCGCGAGTTCAATGTCAAGGATGAACCGGTTAACTCAGCCTGCGCTGACGGAATCCGCTTGATACCTGTAGAACTGATCGATTGTGCCGGGCTTGTCCCAGGAGCTTGGCAAGGTCGAGGCCTCGGAAACCAGTTTCTGGATGAGATAAGGCGGGCTGATGCTCTGATCCAAGTTGTTGATTCCGCCGGCGCGACAGATACGGAAGGGAAACTATGCGCTCCAGGAACTCGCGACCCAATCGAGGACGTAAAGTTTCTTGAACATGAAATCGACATGTGGCTCTTCCAGATAGTCAAGAAAGATTGGGACAAGATCGCGCGCCGAGCTGAGGGCGCGAGAGAAGATCTCGCGCTACTTATGGAAGATAGATTGAGCGGCCTAGCCATAAAGAGAAATCACGTCGTTGAGGCGATCCAAAGCTCGGGCTTAGACGCTGAAAAAGCAACCTCATGGAGTGACGATGACTTGGTCAGATTGTTACATCAGTTGAGAACTATTGCAAAGCCTATGGTGATAGCTGCTAACAAGATCGATTTACCTTACGCAGAGGAGAACATAGAAAGTATGAAGCAGCTCGGGTACAAGGTAGTTCCATGTTGCGCTGAGGCGGAGCTGGCTCTAAGAAGAGCGGCTGAGAAAGGGATCACTGACTATAAGCCCGGGGATTCCAACTTCAACATATTGAAAGCTGAGATGTTGACGAGGGAACAAGAGCAAGCACTGGTGAAAATAAAAGAGAAGATCTTGATGCCATGGGGGTCTACAGGCGTTCAAGACTCAATCAATCTCGCTTTCTTTAGGCTCTTGCGAATGATAGTTGTATATCCAGTTGAAGATGTTGAGAAGCTTTCGGATCACAAAGGTAGGGTTCTTCCTGACGCTTACCTAGTGGCTTACGGAACCACGGCTCGACAATTCGCCTACATGATTCACACAGATCTGGGGGAAGGCTTCATCTATTCTATCGAAGCGAGATCCAAGATGCGTGTAGGAGAGGACTATATACTGAAAGACGGAGATGTTATATCGATAGTGAGTGCGAAGAAGAGAGGCTAGTAGCCAGCTTGCTTTAAGTAGTAGTCTTCCTCTTTCTTAGGTCCGAAGCTTCTAACTCCCTTCTCTTTGAGTTGCTTCCTCAATTCTTCAGCGTGTTCGCGCGTTATCTCCCCTTCCCTTTCAAGGTATTCGATAGTTTGAATTGCTTGCTCCTCTGTGTCGCATCTTCTCAAGTAATCTATCGGCGTCGGCGTGTAGCCCCGAAACTTGTCAAACCTTTGAACGCTATCGATCTGAACCTTGACAGTCCCTTCCTCAAGCTCCTTCGCCAAGTTCGGATACTTTCTCTTGAACTCCTCCTTATCCCTGTCTGCCATCCATTTCACGCAGCTATCGTCGAATTTCACGCTGCTCCAGCTCTTGTCTCTGAGTAACGATGACTCCTGAAGGCAGGTCTCTGTAAACAATAACGTTGGGTCCGATCCAACTATGACTTCCAATTTTAACTCCAGGCATAAAGCTGACATTCACGCCGGTTCTTACGTTATCGCCCACAATAACGCCGAGCTTCTTGGTTTCACTATCGACGAGTTTACCTTTGACTATCATCTTGACAGATTCATCATCCAGCCTCAGATTGGCGACTATTGTGCCAGCTCCAAAATTGCAGTTCTCACCAATTATGCTATCCCCAATGTAGGAATTGTGAGGTATCTTGGTGGCATCCATAATTATACTGTTCTTCACTTCGCAAGCGTTTCCTATCTTTACGTCCCTACCGAGGCTTGTGTAAGGTCGGATAAGGCAGTTCGGTCCTATCTCACAGTTCTCCCCGATATATGTAGGTCCCTTAACATACGCTCCTGACAAGATCCTCGCTTCCTTATCGATGAAGACTGGGCCTACCAACCTTGCTCCACTCTCAATTTCACCTAGAATCCTCGGTTCAAGTTCACTTAAACAGAGCCTATTCGCCTCGAGGACATCCCAAGGACAACCCATGTCCGCCCAATCTTTCTGCTCTATTCTTGCCACGGCGAATTCAATTCCCTTACCGGTCAAGATGTTGATGGAGTCTGTTACTTCCAGTTCTCCTCGCTCCGACTTCACCGTAGACCTGATGGCATCGAAGATTTCGTTTCCAAAGATGTAGATTCCCGCATTAGCTAAGTTGCTAGGCGCTTCCTGAGGTTCAGGTTTCTCCACGATTCTCTTAACCCTCTCTTCGGAGACAGAGACAACCCCGTATGATGACGGGTTGGGAACAGGAACAACAGCCAGAGTTGGCTTCTTTCCACTTGCTTCGTAGGTTTCGAGAACTCGATGTATAGCCATAGGTGTCGTGAATAGGTCTCCGTAGATAGCTAAGAATTCATCTGCTCCAACGAATTCTTCAGCCATTCCGATAGCATGAGCCGTCCCCAGCACGCTAGGTTGAACTGCATAGCTTATCTTCGCATCGAACTTCCCGCCGTCCCCAAGGAAACTTTGAAGAACCTCACGCTTATGGCCTATAATCACTAAGAGTTCATGGACCCCATTTGTCGTCAAGGATTTAACGATATGCTCGATTATCGGCCTTCCGGCAATTGGCACCATATGTTTCGATCTAGTCTCCGTAATAGGCAGAAGTCGAACTCCTTCGCCAGCAGCTAGAATTACCCCTTTCAATCTCTCACTTTTCCAGATAGTACGTTTGTTAAAGTTTCTAAAGGCTGTTTCGCTTAGTTGCGTTCCCTTTCCTTAAGACCTATCTGCAACTGTTTCGGGCGCACTGCGAAACTCTTTGCGCTAGACTCCCACTTTTGCGAATAGAGGAAGAATCAAGCTAGAAACAGTAGAAACTAAGCTCATTTTGAGCTTCTCTGCCTTACGGAAAACTTGCTATCTCCATTCAAATATAGTTGCGTAGTTTCTATTTCTAAGCGTGCAACTGTTTCTATTGTGAACAGTTGAAACTCATTCTCGAATATTAGTTGCTTGCTTCTTGTCCTTTCTTATAGAAATAGTACTGTTGACAATCTTTTTCATAGCATCGCCGATTATCGATAGAGCATAGGTTTGTTTCTGTGAGCTTAGGACAATCACATAGTTTCGAGTCAGGATTCAGCGTTTTCATGTAAGAAGATTGAACCAAGTTACTTCCCTTATTGGTTTCAGGTCTATCTCTCGATAGGTCTCTTTCTTGGCAAGCTATGCAAAGATTCACATTGTCAATCTTGGCGAGAGGTCTGTCAGGGAAGTTTTTGGCACATCGAAAAGGAAACAGAGACATATCTAGGAACCCGCAGTCTTGTATCTTCTTCGTCCTCATAGCTACTTGGAAGGCATGGCGTAATTTAGAAAGAGGTTTCTCAACAGTTTCTTCGATTAGATGAAAACTGGCGAAGTGAGAGAGTAGGCGTTCTCTATTCTCTACGCTGAGGTCAGGGCAGAATGGACAGAGCCACCGTTCAACTATCTTTTCAGGGACATCAGGTTCCTTCCATTCTTTGATAATTGAAAGTAAGATCTCTGATTCGCTTTCCCTAGGATTCAATCTAGCTTCCTTGAGAGCTTCATTGACTTGTTTCAGTTCATCTTCCGTGAATCTGAACGACTTGGGAAGCTCTCTCTTTCGTGGCATTTCTATTCTTCTTCTAAAAGCACTTCTAGTTCCTCTAGTCCTTTCTCGAAAGGCTCAGGGTCTTTGACCTGTCTTCCTTCTGATTCCAAATGCCAATCTACTAGGATAGCTTCTTGAGAACCGAAATAGATCGTTGCCATAGTGCTAGGGTCATCCCATCCTCCAAGATTAGCCATAGCAAGTAAGTTCTTGCCTAGAGGACTAGATGCCGTCCAATCTACCCATGAGTGCCTAAGCGAGTGCATTGGACTTCTGATAGTTGTCAGACCTATCGCATCATACCCTTTTCTGAAGGCTTTTCTGTATTCTTCGTAGGAACTTGGAAACAGGTCTTCGTCAGGATGCTGTTTTGAGAGCTTTTGCATTGTTTCATCTGAATCGTCGGGTAGTCTGAACCTGTCTTTGAGATAACGTTTCAATGCTCTTACCGTGAAACTATGCATGAACTTCTCCCAGATTCCGTCAGGTTTTGACTTCGTAACTTTGTCCCTTATCACGAATGGTACGGGAGTTTTCAGCCAATCTATTTGACCTAGTTTTATGCTCAATGCGCCTGAGTATCGTTTCGAGCCGATTCGAGTTGCCGTTCCCACTAGAAAGCAAGCAAGAGCTATGTATTCGAGAGCCTTCAGTCTTTCAAACAACTCGATGACTTTCATGCAGAATTCAACGAATTGGCTCTTAGTGATGCTTTCTACGATTTCCTCAGCAATTTCCTCTTCGCTATCTGCTTCTCTCAATCTCAGGATTCTAGTTTTCTTGATGTCTTTCTCTCCTGTTACGATTGGCACCAAACCGTGAGAACGTTGAAGCAAACGGATAGGATCACGATACTGTTTTGTGCTAGGTCTAAAAGTTGTCTCCCAAACTCGTTCCCAACCAACTTCGCTTCCAGTTCTTCTTTTCTGATATTGCTTGGCCTCTAATTGTGTTCTAGGTGTCAGACCTTTCGGTATGCCTTTCTTATCAAGCTCTGTGCTTGTCATAAATTCATTCCAAAGGTCTGCACTTCGCTGAGGGTCAAGAAGGTCTATGGGTAGAAAGACCTTTCCGTAGAACTCGCTGAATTTCAGACAGACCATCCTCATACCTGCGACCATTTGACGTTGCCAGTGCCTCGATTCATCGCTGATGTGCTGTTTCATTTGTTTGACTTCGGACAGTTGCTCGAACTTGACAAAACTTGTAACAAGCATCAGTTTCCTAGCTTCGATTCTATTCTGATATTCAAGAATCTCTTTCTTAGTTGATTCATCCACTTCAGCACTAGCTTGTTCCATGAGCCTTTCCTGTTCTTCTCTCGGAATCGTCTTTATGATATTGTGTGCCGTTCCGTAGCTCATGCGCCACTTGCGTCTAAGCTCAGGTCTATCTTCAAATCCCCTAACCACAAAACGAACCCTAGAAGCATCTAGCTTGAAATCCTCCAACGCTTTCGAAAGAAGCTCATTTTCATCCGTAATCTCAGGATAGTTCCGTCTAGCATACTTGAGAAGTGTCCCCTTTCCAAGCGTATCCTGAGGCGCAGGTGCGGTCATGGCTGATTCTCCTTAGATGGTTTGGCGGTCTGTTCAGACGGTGGAATGATTGTCAGTGTGTCATTGACCACTAGTGTGACTTGATCGCCCTTCTTGAGACCGAGTGCTTCAACCCAGAATTTCGGAAGCGTAATTAGAAGAGAACCGCCTTGCTCGTGCAGATTTCTTGTGGTTTTGTATTCGTGAGACAAGTTGTATCGTCTCTGGGAGAAAAGTTATAAGAGGTTAGTAACGTAGGATTTTATAACCTCTGGGATCAAGATGAGAAACATAGAGAGATGGAACAGAAATCACACTAGAATTTGGGAAGAATGTAAGACGCTGTTTGAGACTAACGTAAACAAGGAATTTCGTACGTGGGAACTCGTAGCTAGATGTGTGAAGAGTGGAACGAATCCGCATGGATTCATCAGTCTAGTTCATCTCATGGAGCATTTAGTCAACCATCCCGAGAATTCTCTAGTCAAAGAAGGAAGAATTGAACTTGTTAGGAGAGGACTATGGAGAATGAAACCGGTCATGCACAAAGACCTGTTGCCGAAAGAATTCTTAATGAGTCTTTTTGGGCTTGACGAATTGCCGAAACAATTGATAAAGAGTCTGAAGATAACAGGTGATTATTCCTATCGTTCCGAGAATGAAAAGGAGATAGGCGGGGTTTTGGTGTTTGCACCTCTAATGGGAGCGCACAAATCGGGAATAATCAATAGAGCCAGTGAACATGACTTTCTCTTCAGCGATCCCTATTGGCTCAGAGAGATTTTTGCTCGTGGATTACGTGAAGGAATGGTTGATGAGCAGGATTTCAGGTCTTTGCATAGACTTCCGTTCAATGAGAGATTTGCATATCTGGGCAGATTGTGGAATAACGTATTTGGAAATTGTGAATGTTTCGCTACGGTCTTCTGGTTCAATCCACAGAAGCTGCTGACGCTTCTTCAGACGAAGGAGGAAGGACACAAGCTTCTAAAATCCTTGTTTCGACCAGATGTTCAAAGAAGCATATTGAAAGATGTCAAACGAGTATTGTCTATGCGTGCCCTAATGGAAGGAAAAGACAGGTACTCGAAAAAAAGGCTCGCACCACTTCCCCCATCTGTATCAGCCATACTGGAGAGAAGAGCTAGGATTAGAAAACGCGCACGCGGGAAAGGGATAAGGGGTTATATATCCTAATATTTCTCACCTCTCATCTTACCATGTCAGACAATGAGGTGTTAGACTGTGTTATCAACGAAAAGGCAAGAGGAAGTAGGAGAACAGCCTGAGGAAGACGTAGAGGAAATTCATCAGGATACGGAAGGCGGAGAGGGATTGACGAAGGTTTCAGCGTGGATACCTTCTAAATTGGATGAGAAGCTTGAAGACCTAGCGGAGAAGAGAGGGATTTCGAAATCTGATGTGATTCGTAACGCTTTGTTTGATCGTTTAAAAGGTGTTAAACCTGTTGATCAGCAAGTCATCAAGAAGCTCTTAGCAGATTCTCATGACTTCTTGTGGGGCTTTGACCTAGATAAGTTCCTCAGACAAGCCGAAGCTAGAGGACTCAATACTTCTGAGCTTTGGAGTGAAGCTAATCTCATTCTACTGAAGGATGCTATACTGGAAGATGTCGTAGGAGATGAGATCACGGATGAACTGGAGAATGATGAGATTAGCAAAGTTGCCACTGCGCTAGGAATAGAAGAGAGCTTTCTAAGAAAAGCTTGGAATCTTGAAGATAGATGTGTTGCCTGTGGTGAAGGTCTATCTGAAGATGAACAGCGTTCTTGTGCCTATTGCGGAAAGATATTCTGTGAAGACTGCATAGACGGCCATTCTTGCGAAGAGGAAAGAGAGCAACTAGGTAAGACTATGCCTATTGAATCAGAATCAGAGACAGAAGAGGGCGTAGTCGAAACAAAGGTAGCGAAGAGAGCCAAGAAGCTGGGGCTAAAAGAGGACATAGAGTAAGCGGATAGACCATTGAAAGAAGAGCTTCCTTAGTCATTTATCAAGTATCGAAATCCTTATCTCATTAGCTTTCTCTTGTTCTGTTCTTCTTTTCTCTTCTCTCTTTCACTATACCATGCACCCAGTATATTGCAAGAATTATGCCGGATACGAATATCCCGATATACAGTGATAGCAGAAATCCATAACCTAGATAGTATGTTGCAACAACTATCCCGAATATGATTAAGCCAATAGACAGTGATTGCGATAATTCCCAGCCAGTTGGCCATGGAATCTTTTTTATTTTCTCTTCTTTACCATCTTGCCTGAGGACCGTGAATGGTTTGCATCCCGCCCTCCTTACGTATCTGTGTTGTTGCATTCCTAAACATGCTTCTATTTCACGGCATCTAATCAGATGTATTTCAGTGATTTTTCCGTATCTTCTCATGTAAAGCCAAAAGGTAGACGCCGTACCAATGACTGCAACAGCAAAAAGGGATACTACGCAACTCGGTCGATGTATATTGGAAATCACAAGAGCTAATCCTGCAATGCTTCCACCTACTAGGATTGAAGCTATTTGCCACGTTAGATGACCATAGTAATTGTGCATCTCTTGCGATAACTCATATTCTTTCAAAAGAGTCATTCTATCTTGGTAGGATAATTTTGGGTTGCTATCCTCATCTTTTGTCAGAAAGAGAACCTCCTAATCTCAACTCAATATGTAAGAAGTGATAGACTCTAAAATCTATTCTCATCTATGGTTGTCTAGTGCTCTTGCCAGAGGCCACTATCAGTACAAAAGCTCCAATAGGGGAGACCCCGGCTTTTGAGACATTCTCTATCCTCGATCAAAAAATAGTTCGCTTTTGTTACGATAGCGAACAGCTACTTTTCGATGCCAGTCAGTAGGCCGATTGCGAACAACACGATTCCTGCAGGGTATCCCCAGACCATCACACCTACCCCGGCCATGAGTAAGGCGATTGGTAGGGCGCGTTTATAGTTCCACTTCATTCGCTCTTCCTCAGTATTGCGAACTATTTCTTATCGCTGGGAGCCTCTTTCATGTCTTCCCAAGATACAACTTGGTCTGAGTCATAGACGGTGGCTAATGCGCCTCGCACAAGCTTTTCCGATCCCTTCCGAATTGTTTGACCTACACCAACCACATATTCCTTACACTTGCTACATTCGACTCCGATTATGACTGTCACACCAAAGAGTTCCGATTCTCCTTCAAATGTAATCAACGCATCGCCAAACTTAATAGGGTTCCCACATTTGAAGCAATTCTGCACCCCGTATTTGTCTGGTACTTTCATCTTTGTTACTTTCATTTCGCTTTTCCCACCAACTGCGAACTCTTTGCCCTCTCCCTCTCCAATATGTCGGCCACCCAGTTGAAGAACTCATCCCATTCCATACGTTTCGGAAAGAGGTTCTCCAACCGTTCTTTGGTTTTTGCGTCGCAGGTTATAGTTGTAGGGTTCTTCAACTGAGATTCACGCCTTCATTACACTTTTTCTCATTCTCAAATTTAAGGATAAATCTATGCTGGGAAAAGTTATAGCTGAACCAGACAATATACTTAGATTTTGACTTAGCGTGAACGAATAGCAAGATGTGGAGGTGAACAGAAATATGAGTATCGTCTTTGTTTTAACATACGGGATCAAAGATGGAAAGCGAGCAGAACATTTGGCTATGTGGAAAAAATTCCTCAAATTCAAGAAGGCAGACCCGAAGGTTTTTGAAGGACTGATATCGTTTCGACTTTTCGAGCAAAAATACGGTGGAGTAGCTGGCACATACGTTGAAATAGCTGAATTCAAAAGCATGGAAGACATGGAGAAGTGGGAGAAGAGAATTTTCGAGCACAAAGAGATCAAGGAGTTTATGACAGAATTGCTCAAAATAGTAGACCACCACACGCCTATTACGCAGTCAATATGGAATACTGTTGTGTAGCCACAGGTCGAAGCAAGCGACAGACGTCATACGAGTTCTACAAGAAGCTGTACAAACTGACTATTGGGGCGGGAGTAGCATTCTGGGCAATTACCATCGCATTTTCCCTGCTTCCCATCGCCGCGGAGTTCAGAGCTGCCCTTTCAATTTCTTATATTCAAGTGGTTCTTGTTGAATCTTTGCTTGGTGGTATGATTATCGGATGCTGCCTCAGCTATTCCTTGCTTCGTTTTTTTGATAAGATTCCAACAATAAAATATAGAGAATAAATTCTAGGCTATCAGACGCATTTGACGTTCTCTACTGAAAGAAAAGTACATTTCGCCAAAAATGCCTCAAAAATTTTGAAATTTTAACAGTGGCTAGCCTGTCTAGCCGTGGCTAGCCTGTGTAGGTTAGCCACTTTTGGCAGATAGGGCTATTTTAACAAGGCTTTAACATGTATCGTGTTAAATTCGTATTCAATTTGAACACTATATTACTTTCCAGAACGATACTCGCGAAGCCTCGTATATCAGATTATCGCACTCAATAGCAGTCGGCGTTCTAAAGCGCGGATTCTCTGAACTTTGTTCCCCAAGTATTCCTATAAACCAGCTCACTCAGCGG
>Ga0315307_1000091_pt1 | contig 35076 bp, 34 predicted proteins | sample TDP2_MG_FD_203079 | JGI IMG/M metagenome (GOLD analysis project Ga0315307, IMG submission 203079) | Freshwater sediment microbial communities from Lake Towuti, South Sulawesi, Indonesia - TDP2 | ecosystem: Environmental > Aquatic > Freshwater > Lake > Sediment | place: Indonesia: South Sulawesi...
TGTTCTCTCCGGCGCATAGCGGCGTCCGCGTAGACGCCGCGACCGCAGCTAGGGCCTCGACGCCCTCTTGGCCGAAGGCGTAGACGGGGTCCTCCAGCCATAGCAGGTCGAAGCCTTCGAGTGCCTGAGCCAGCCTGACGGCGTCCATCACGCTGTACCGCCAGTGGCAGTCCAAGGCCAGGTCTACGTCGCTTCCCAAGGCGTCCCTGATGGCGGAGACGCAGCCTCGCATAAGCTGCAGCTCCCTGCTGGAGATCGCGCTCAGGCCGGTTTCGAACCCATGGCTGGGGTGATGGACGTCGAACTTCAACGCCGTGAAGCCGAGCCTCCGCCTCTTCCTGGCTTTCTCCGCGAAGGCCTCAGGCGTGTACTCGTCTCCTTCACCGTAGCCGCAGTCGCAGTAGACCCTGACGCTCTCGCGGTGCTTGCCTCCGAGGAGCCGCCAGACCGGCCAGACCGCGGCCTTCCCAGCCAGGTCCCATAGGGCTATGTCCAGGGCGGCCCAGGCGTGAGCCGCGAGTCCACCGAGGGAGGTTCTCATGACCCGCTCGACCTTGAAGCCCAGCTTGCGGATCTGCGTAGGGTCCTCGCCGAGCAGGAGGGGCTTCATGTCCAAGACGGCCTCCTTTACGGCCTTGGAGGAGTAGCCGGCCTTGCCTCGGGCTTCACCCGTGCCCATGAGCCCATTACTCGCGTAGACCCTGGCGAAGACCCATTCGAACCCGCCCATGGCCGCGATGGTAGCCTTCACATCCGTGATCTTCAACCCCGAGCACCGAGCTGAGACTCGGCTGCGTGGATATAGTGCTTATGGCTTCTGGCCTGGATCTTGCAGAGCCTGCATGCCGGCAGCCAAGGCGGTTCTAGGATAGCGGATGGCGTCTAGGGGCCAGTTAGCTCAGGTCTTGAAGGGCCTTCGTGATCTCCTTCCTCAACTCTTCTTTCGGCGCCTCGTAGCCCCAGAACCTGCTCTTGCCGTTGATGAACAACGCCCTGAGCATCCCGTACCGGGCGAAGGACTCAGGGTCGTCAGCCCGGTGCTCTCTCAGGACGACTTCATCGCCGAACTCCCGGGCTACGTCTCGGATGTTGAGGGCCTCCTTGCAGACCGTGAAGCAGAACGGTGACCAGAAGTAGTCGATCGCTACTTTCCCAGGGACGGCCGCGTACTCGTAGCATTGAACCGGCTCCACGGGGTCCTCGATATCGGCCCACCTCTTGACCCAGATGTTGGGGCTCTTGGAGCCCTGAACGAAGCCCATCTTCTGGAAGAAGGCGGAGGGCATGAACCAGAAGTCTCCGCCATAGGCGTAGACGGCAAGGCCCTTCGAGCTGGCCCTGGCCTCTGCCTCACAGGCCTGCATTAACGCTCGGCCCACGCCCGTCCCATGCCTCTGCGCGTAGACCAGCTGGTAGTCGATCGTCAGGCACGGGATAGCCGTCAGGCCTCTTCCGATCATGCCCGAGAGCGGCGATTCCACCGGCAGCATATGGACGAAGCCCAGCGGCTTCCCATCTCGGCCGAGAGCAACCTTTGTTCTCATCCCATGCCGGACGGCCTGCTGCCGCAGCCATTCTAGTCGCATCTCCGCGGCGCGCAGAGTGTCCGGCCTCCTCTCATCCACATGGGTACAAAGCGAAACGTACCGCCAGTACTCCTCGCCGGCGTCAACCACGCTAACAGCCATAAGAGCAGACGGGCTTCTCCTACGTCTTAAGGACCTCTGCTCCATGCCATGCCGTCAAGGAGGCGAGGCCTGGCGTGCAAGGTGCCCCGGCCTTACCGCTAAGAAGAACGACAGGGAAGCCGCGATCACTGACGCGTTAGCGAATGGGACTCGTGTTCCCCTCTTCGCGTTGCTCGCTGCGGCTAGAGGCTTCCCCTGATCTGGTCAAGCCTCTTCTTATACCGAGGGTCCAGCACCGCCGACCAGATGCCTTGAACCTTGTCGCAGGCGTAATCATCGCAGTACGCGCAGTTCGCGATGTTCTTCTGATGGCAACATGGCCTGACCTGGCATGTGTTCGCGCAGTAGTCGCTCAGTTTTGCGTCCGGCGCTGTTGCGAGACATCCATCGCAGGTCTCTTGCTTGTAGTTCGGGCATGCAGCACAGTTCTCTCCACAACACGCGACGATGGCACCTTCCTCGATCCGAAACTCCTCTTGTGGCCTCGACTGCAGGTAATACGTAACCCCGGCGCCAACAGCCAATAATGCGCCAGCTCCTACTGCAGCATACCTCAGAAATCTGCGTCTACTTATCTTCTGGGGCGCGCTCATGGGTACTGGCCTTGCGATGCTGGGTACTTAAGCTTTTTGGCCTCGATGTTTCTTTGCCTCGCAAGAGTCCAGAGAAGGTGTTCCAATGCACTTCGCGCGAACACAGTCTTTCGCTATGCGCATACGGCCCCTGGCTCAGCAACTGGATGTTCGAGAGTTGCCGCGCACGGCTTCTCGTGTGAGTGGAAGACAAGGCAAAGCGGCGTTAGGAATCTGGGAAGTGGCGGTTCTTCGCGCAGGCCTTATAGAGGGCTCCCGGAGAGACCAAGAGAAGAGTGGCGGCTGTGGCTAAGGCGCTCTATCTGGGCGACAGCTACCTCCGGGAGTGCGACGCGACCGTTGCCTCCGTCAAGGAGGGCAGGTACGTCGTCCTAGACCAGACGGTCTTCCACCCCGTGGGCGGAGGCCAGCCCTGGGACACGGGGCAGATCCTCCGCGGCACAGAGGCCTTCAACATCGTCTACGTACGCGAGTTCCAGGGAGAGGTCTCCCACGAAGTAGCCCAGCCTGGGCTAGCGGCCGGCGACAGGGTTCACTGCGTCCTCGACTGGGATCGGAGATACGCGTTGATGAGAAGCCATACCGCGACCCACGTGCTCATCACCGTCCTCAACCGCCGAACCGGAGCGCTCGTCACGGGCAACCAGCTGGACATAGACCGGACCCGTGTGGACTTCAGCCTCCGTGACTTCGACAGGGAGGTCCTCAACGCCTGCATTGAGGAGGCGAACAAGGTGATCAAGCAGGACCTGCCCGTGCGAAGCTACCTGCTTCCGCGAGGCGAGGCCTTGAAGATCCCGGGGCTGGTGAAGATGGCTGAGGCCTTCCCGCCCGATGTGCCGGAGCTTCGCATCGTGGAGATCGTCGGCCTAGACAGGCTGGCGGACGGTGGAACCCACGTCCGAAGCCTCGGGGAGATAGGCGAGATCAGGCTGCTGAAGGCCGAGAACAAGGGAAAGGACAACCGACGCATCTACTTCACGCTCGCCTGAGCTAGTCTCGATGTGGCCGAACGGCGACAGCCCTCCAGTAGCTCACGCCCAGGTAATATCGGGAGCCATGCACCGGAGCAGGTTGTCATCCCTTGGGCCCTTCTGCGCGTTGACCTGAGAGATCCTTTATTCGATGGTATGGGTCTTGGCTACTTAGCCAACGCCTCCGCGCAGACTTCGAGCAACACCTCGAAGCTTTCGGTTATCCTCTTGGAATGGAACTGGGGGTTCCATTCAAGCTCCTCGGTGAGCAGGTCTGAGATGATGAAGAGGGCGGCGGCTTGGACGCCTCGGAACCGGGAGACAGCGAAGACGGCTGAGGCCTCCATATCAGATGTCAACACTCCCTCCCTCCTGAGGCGGAGGGCCTCCTTGATCGTGAACCTGTAAGGTGCGTCGATGCTTATCGTCGGGCCTTTATGGTACGCTATCCTCCTCATTTCCAGGGCGTGCTCAAGGTCTCTTACAAGCGTCTCGTCTGCGAAGACGCATCTAGAGGGCTGCTGGTAATGGTAGGATACACCCTCGTTTCTGACAGCCTTAGTGCATAAGACCAGGTCTCCGGGGGAGAAGCCTTCATGTTGAAGGGCTCCCGCTATTCCAGCGTTCACCACCCGCTTGAGACCGCGGACGATCAGCCTTTCAAGGATCAAGGCAGCCATCGGCGCGCCGATGCCGGACCGGATGACTCCGACCTCCTTGCCCCTATGCTCAAACGCGTAGAGGTCGAAGCCTAGCAGGGTCTCGATCTTCCTTGCGCTAAGCTTCTCTCGGGCAAGCTTCTCCAAGTCGCCTTGATAGCAGATAATGCATGAGTCTGGGCATCTCGACGCGGCGACCGCGCCCTGCTCGATAGCATACTTCAGTTCCATCTCGGGCGAGATCCAGACCTTGCCTCTCCTCGTCCAGGAGACGAGGGGGATCTCCTCCCTTCTACCGGCACGGGGCGCCATGAGAAACCATCGCTCAGAGGGCTGCGTGTTCCCTAAGCCTAATAATGCTTCTGCCCGAGTCATTCTTCTGTTCAGGCCCCTCAGCGGACTCCAGCCTTGAGGCTTCCAGCATGGCAGGCGCACCTGATGATGCTCAGTCCCAGGCCGGGACTTCTCGTCCACGGGCAAGCCTGGCGAGTGACGCTCGCCCCTTGCCCTAGCCTAGCCCGCCTAGCAGGAAGGCTACGAGGCCTAGGAGCATCCACAGGAGGACGTGTGACTTGACCCTGTTGGAGTTGCCTGGGCTTGGGTTACGGAGTAGCAGGACTGAGGATAGGATGAAACCCATGTCGGCGACGGCCACAACGGGCAGGTAGAGCGCCGAGACGCTTCCCAGCAGCCAGGGCAAGGGGCTTAGGAGCACCGCTGTGAGGTAGAAGCCTGAGGACGCCGCGGCTGCCGGAGCCGCGCCGTAGGCCGCAGCGATCGTCCTTATGCCCCCGGCCGTGTCGCCTAAGGCGTCAGGAATCCCCTTCGTCACCTCACGGCCCGTGTTCGCGAGAAACGCCATCGCGGCGAAGAGCCACGTGTTAAGCGCCATGACACTGTTCAAGAGCAGGGCCCCATAGAAGAAGGGGGTTACGACGCAGCCGCTCACGAGAAGGTTGCCTGGGAAGCCCGTCCGCTTCCCTCTGGTGGTGTAAGAGGTGAACATCAGCCATGCTATCACGGCGGTGAGGAGCGTCACCGTGCCCGTGGCGGCCGCCGCGGCGAAGCCGAGGAGGCTCCATAAGGTGGCCCAGAGGATCGCCTCGCGGGGCGCGATGAGCCCGCTGGGAATCGGTCTTCCAGGCTGGTTTACGGCGTCGATCGCGCGGTCAAAGTAGTCGTTGAAGATCATCGAGGCGGCGGTTAACGCGAAGCCCGTCGTGAACCCAAGCGAGAGGCTGAGCCACGAGCCTGCCTCAAGCGTGCTTCGCGACGCGAGGAGAGCGCCTATCAGGACCGCGAACCCCATCATGGCGCAGTTCAGAGGCCGCACAAGCCGAAGAGCACCGTTCAGCTTTGCTCGGTTCATAGCAGGCACCTGTCTTGGCTGGGGATGGGGCGGAACTAGTCACGGGCATGAGCCTATTTATCGCTTGCAGCCCCAGCGATTCTCTCCGCCCACCCGTACGGCGAGGACCGGGAGCATTCGCGCCAAGCCATAAGCCCAGAGATGCGAGGCCTGCTTAGGGCTCTCAGCCCCTAGAGGTCCCTTGGGCTTCCCAGTCTAGCACCGCGGCGATAGTAGTCTCCTTCTCCTCTAGGAGGGCTCTGTAGGCGCTGGGGGCTTCCTCAGAGCTCACCTTGAGGCTGATGAGGGGCATAACGTTCAAGGCTCCCCTGCTCAGAAGCCTGAGGGCAACTCGGGCGTCGTCCATGAAGCTCCAAGAGCCTCGGCGGGAGTCCACCCTAGGCCTAGCGCTGTTATGGGCGCCGATCACGGATACACCCTTCCTGTGAACCTCGGAGTAGAAGTTAACCTCCCTCGTTACGCCCCTGGAGCTTCCCAAGAGCACGACCCTGGCCTCCCGGGCTGCAAGCCTCAAAGCCATCAAAATGGCCTCAGGGTTCCCAGTGGCCTCGATGACGACCGGCGCTCCCTCGCGGTCCGTGGCCTCCCTCAGGGCCTTCTCCAGATCGTCTCGGCCTGGGTTGAAGACGTGGTCTGCGCCAAGCCTCCTCGAGGCCTCCAGTCGCCCATCAAGGTAGTCCACGGCCATCACGGGCAGGCCGCCGTGGAGCTTCGCCAGCTGAAGGGCCAGTTGCCCCACGAGCCCCTGTCCGATCACAAGCACGGGCTCGCCGAGCTCTATCAGCGCCCTTCGCACGCCGTTGAGCGCTATGCAGATGAGCGTCACAAACGCGGCCTGGTCGAAGGAAACGTTCTCCGGGATTCGCAGGGTCTCATCCTCATAGGCGAGAACATGGCTGGCGTGGGACTTAGAGGAGGCAACTCGATCCTCGGGCTTCAGCTTGGAGATGCCCTCGCCTACGGCCTCGACGACGCCCGCGTTCGAGTAGCCAGGATACTGGGGAAAACTCGTGGAAGTGTTAGGCAGAGCCGTGAGAAAAGCGGTCTCGGTTCCTGGGCTGATGAGGCTTCTAACCGTCCTTACAAGGACCTGACCAGGCTTAGGAGGCCCGACCTGGAAGCCCTCGACTGCAACAACACCTGGTCTTTGGAAGACGACCCTCCGGCCTTCAACAGACTGGGTTTCCACGCCGTCACGGCCCCAAGCTGATCGTGCTTATCGTTCAACATGGAGCGTATAATAGGGTTGCTTCATGAAAGCCCTTAACTACACCTTGCAGCGCCGTGCTAGGCTTCTTCAAGGGGGTTCCGGGGAACCCACACGGGCGTGCTCACGTGGAACATGTCAGCCCTACAGCTGGCATGCTCTTCATCCTCCTGCTGTTGGCCTTCTACTTCCCGCTAGGCCGTAGCCCGGATACACACTCGGCCCCGCCAGCCTAGGCGCGGTCTCTTCGCGTGTTCAGCCATGCATGTCAAGGTCTAGACTAACCCCGCTGCACGGCGTGGCGAAAGGCAAATCAAGGGGGTCGCGGAGCATATACATGGGCGTTCTGAATGGAGTCCACGCTGTACACCTGCGAGGTGTGCGGCCGACCTGCACCGAGGCTGACACGCGTCACGATCGAGGGCGCGGTAATGTCGGTCTGCGACTCCTGCCGCCGCCTCGGCAAGACGGTCGTTGAGCCGGTCCCCGTAGGGCGGAACATGCATCCCGGGTTTAGGCCTAGGCTTCGCGGCGTCAGGCCTGCCCCTCCGCCGGAAGACCTGGGCGGAGCCCTGGAGAAGCACGAGCTGGTGAAGGGCTACGGTCAGGTGGTGAGGGCGGCGCGCGAGGCGATGGGCTGGAGCCACCAGGAGCTAGGGCTGAAGATCAACGAGAAGGCATCGGTGATCCAGAAGATCGAGGCTGAACGCCTCGTTCCTGACGACGTGCTTGCCAGGAAGCTGGAACACGCCTTGAGGGTGAAGCTCCTCGTAGAGCCCGCCGAGGCCGCCCTGCAGGCTGAGGCTCCGCCGATCAAGGCTGACCCGCGGCCGACCACGCTTACGCTCGGCGATCTAGTCAAGCTAAAGGGTAAGGAGACGGCCTAAGGAGCCGTTCACCGGCTCCGGGCCTAGCGTCAGCTGAGCGACATGACGGTCATAGTTCTAAGGCTCGGCCACAGGGTTCCCAGGGATGTACGGCTTACGACCCACGTAGGCCTCATCGCCCGGGCGCTCGGCGCAGATGGGATCGTCCTAGCTGGCGACCTTGACCGGAGCGTCCTTGAGACCTGGCGGGGCGTCGTCGAGCGATGGGGCGGCCCCTTCAGCTTCGAGTACGTCGAGAACTGGCGTCGATACGCCGAAGGCAAGAAGACGGAGGGCTGGGAGATCGTGCATCTTACGATGTACGGCCTGCCCATCGACGAGGTGATCGAGGAGATAAGGCGGTCGGCGAATCCGAAGCTCGTGCTCGTAGGCTCGGAGAAGATGCCTGGACAGGCCTTCAAGCTGGCCGACTGGAACGTCGCCGTCAGCTCTCAGCCCCACTCGGAGTGCGGGAGCCTCGCCGTCTTCCTCGACCGGCTCTTCGCCGGCAGGGAGCTCTCGAAGGAGTTCCAAGGCGGAAGCCTGAGGGTCGTCCCGCGGAGGGCCGGCAAGAAGGTCGTCCGAAGGGAGGGAACTACGTTCGGAAAGCCGAACGTTGGAGATACCCTTAAGTCTCACAGCCACCGATTCTGTGGCAGAGAGAGCTAGGCCTGGTTCGGCGCCATGACCTCAGATGAGTTATTGTACAGGCTTGTGAGGGCGGTGGGCGGCGATGGGGCCGTTAAGGTTGTCGAATGCCTGAAGGCGAGCGAGGAGCTCACCGACGACGAGGTTGCCTTAAGGATGGGCGTCAAACCGAACGAGGTGAGGAAGATTCTCTACAGGTTCGCGGGCTCGAACCTCGTCAGCGTCAAGCGGCTGAGGGACGAGAAGACGGGCTGGTACATCTTCAAGTGGAGGCTTCAACCTGACCAGCTGGAGGGCTACGTGCTCAACCAGAAGAAGGACGTGCTTCAGAAGCTGGGCAACAGGCTGGAGTACGAGAGAAGCCACTCGTTCTACCATTGCCCCGCGGGCTGCCCGAGGGTGACCTTCGAGGACGCCATGGAAGCCACCTTCTCCTGCCCCGTCTGCCGCAAGCCCCTCGAACACGTCAACAACCAAGCCATCATACAGGCCTTGGAGAAGAAGATCGGACAGCTCCAGTCGGAGCTTAGCAACCCCGTCTAGGCGGAAGCCCGGCGGTCCAGCTTCTTGAGCACCCTAGCCTTAGCCGTTCGACTGTACGGGCCACACCGCGAGGATGGGGCGAAAGCCCTCCTCTCGCTCGTCGAGGACCTGACCGAAGGCCTTCAAGTCAAGGCTACCCTGCGTCCCGTTCCTCCAGACGGCTGGGTGGACCTAGAGCTCTCGGGCGAAGACGCGGAGCCCGCGGAGGCCCTGATCGCGCGGGAGCTGGGCTTGAGGCCGCGGTCGATGGACGAGCTTGCGGGGACACAGGCCCTGCGGGGAAGGATCAGCGGCCATAGACCCGAGCAGGGCCTCCTTGTGGACGTGGGCCTCCGCCAGCCTGAGCCCGTCGAGCTTCTCGTGCCCCTCGCGATTCTAAGAAGCCAGATGCCCTACGGCCGATGGGTGAACGCCTCGCAGCTGGCTCAGCTCTGGTGCCTTCAGGAGCATATCCCCGTGGAGTTACACCTGATCAGGGGTGGGAATCCTGATAGGCCGCCGGAGGCAGAGCTGTCGGAACGGCAGGTGGAGGTCTTCGCCGAGTGGGTTGAGACGGGCTTAGACCGCGTGATCGCTGTGGGCGCGACGCTCCGTAAGGTACGGTCGGCGCTCAAGGCAAGCCGACACCTAATGGACGCTGCCCGGCTTGATCGCCTCGGGCTGCTCGAGGTCTCCGTGCTCTGCAAGCTGGGAACGGACGCGCCAGGGATCATCCACGACATTGGGCGTTTCCTGCCCGACATCGCTCTGCACAGCTTCCAGCCCCGCCGGATCCTCAAGCCAGAAAGCCGCCCGTAACAGGCTGAGAGCCACGCTGGCCAAGGATCACGTCTCTACGCGCGGATGGGCTGGGGGTCTGCTTGGCTATAGCCATCGGGCAAGCCAGTCTAGGGCTTTCGCGCCGTGGAACCTGTGGCCTCCATCGAACTCGTCCATCTCGCAGCGTTCAGGAACGCCGAGCACCTCGTAGACCCTCCTGAGCTTCGCGTAGGCGAGGCGCGCGGCCTCGATCGGGAAGCCCTCGTCTCGGGCTCCGCTCTCGACGAGGATCGGCCTAGGAGCGATGAGGCCTGCTACGTCCCACATCTCAGCGTACCTTAGCAGCCCGGGCACGATCTGGGAGCCGCAGAAGTTGCCGAGGCCTAGGGCGAAGGCCTTGAAGGAGTTCAGGTAGCCGCTTATCACCGCGGCCTTCACCCTCTGGTCGAGCGCCGCCGTGAAGAGCGTGAGGGTTCCCCCGTAGGAGAGGCCCATCATGCCTATGCGGTCAGGCTTCACCTCGGGCCTCGTCTCCAGGTAGTCGAGGCATCGGATAGCGTCCCAGACGTTCAAGGTCAGCGGGTTAAGCCCGAGCAGCGAGGCCTTAAGCTGGACGACGTTGCAGCCGTCTCGGCCCGGGAACCGGTAGCCTTCGCTTCTCTCGCCGAAGCCTCGCCAGTCAGGGGCCAGGGTGACGTAGCCCTCCAAGGCCAATTGCCGCGCGTAATCGTAGTTCGCCTCCTTAATCGATCGGGCCCTAGCCTCGTCGCCGTGGCTAGCCCCGATCACGTCGTCCTTACCGTTCCCATGCCCGTGGGCGCAGAGCAGGCCGGGACGCCTCTCAGGCGGCTTGAGGGCCTTTGGTACGAGCACATAGGCAGGCACGTCCACGCCGGGCTCGCTTTGGAAGACCACCTTCTCTCGGACATAGTGGTCCTCTTCAATGCGTTCTAGGAGCTGGGGCTCTAGGTTGCAGGGCTCCGGCCATTCCTCCATGAGTTCTATGAGCTTCGCCTCAAGGGCGGACCGCCAGGCTCGCCACTGCTCCTCGCTCGTCGCGTTGAAGGCCAAGGAAGGCTTGAGCGCCTCGTACCGTCGGCCTAGGTACTCGTCAGCCGAGAAGGCTGCACGTGGTCGCTCGTCGCTTGCCAACGCTAGGTCCTCGAAGCCCTCCTTGAGACATGAGCTACGCGAACATGTCCGTCTGGGGAACCGTCTCCGAGTGGAGGCGAAGGAACTTAAGGTGTTTGCGGTCAAACCATCTCTGGCGAGAATCCTGAACGGCGCGTGAGGTCCGCGCTATCAAGCCAAGCCAGTGTGATCAGGCTGAAGCGAGTTTGCGAAAGGCCCTCAGAGGAAGACGGTCTCAGAACGTTGGTGGAGCGGATCTGGTGCTACGAAGGAGAGCGGGGCGAGACCTGTGGCTTAAGGACGCGGCCTCAGTCCCGACGTAGGAACCTGAGGAGGGTCAACCTTAAGGAGTGGCCTGATCGTCTCTCTCACGTGAAGCCCCTTGATCTCAAGGGAAGAGGCGCTTGAGCTTATCTGGAACTCAGTCAGGCGCGAGCACTCCATCTTGGTATCTAGGTTGATGAGAACGCTTGCAGCTAGACTGGGCGAAGACGTGTGGAAATGGGAGCTCGTGGGGCTGCTGCATGACTTAGACTACGACCTCGTGAAGGGCGATGCGCGTGGGCACGGCGTCATGGCCGCGAGGATCTTGGATGGAAGGATGCCCGAGGATGGGCTATATGCGATTAAGGCCCAAGATCACAGAACAGGGTTCACGCCCCAGAGCCTCTTGGACAGATCACTGAGGGCGGCGGACGCCCTGGCCGTCTTCATAGAGGACCAAGCGATCCATCACGTCGAAGGGAAAGAGGCCCTGGCAGTGAAACTTGATGGGGAAGCCCTTCGTAAGCAATGGATCAGCGACGTCATTCGCACCTTCTGCCGGGAGACGGGGATCGAGCTAGTGGAACTCCTTAGGCTGGGGTTGAGGCCTGACGACGGGGAGCAGTGACTCCTCGGCCCAGCTATTGATGGGATTCGCGTAGACGAATCCCCCCTGAAGTGTTAAATAGTTGAACAGTTGATAGTTAAAGGCTCCGAAGGGGCCGGGGATGGCCGACTCAGCGCTTATCAGCGAGATCGAGGCGGTCGGGGTCGCGTTGCTTCTCGCGATGGTAGCATCGCTGTGGGTTACCGGCGCCCTGAGCAGCCTCATGGGGGTCCAGAAGCCCGTCATCTCCACGTACGCTGAGACGGACGCGGCCACGGGTCACCCGAAGATAACCGCCGTCGTGACAAACCAGGGGGACCGTTTGCTGACCATAGATGAGGTCACCATGACCGCGGGAGCCAGCCGAAGCGTACGCCTCCTCGGAATGACGTCCACCGTGGGCGGTCTGCCGCTGGCTGAGCCGCTTCCGCTGAGAGTGCCTCCGGGAAGCAGGGCGGTCATCACCGTGCTCCTGAGCGGCGTAGGGCCGCGAGACCTAGTGGAGGTCAGGCTGCACACGACCCTGGGCACGGAGTTCATCCAGTACCTCGAGCTGCCGTGAGGCGAGGAGGTCTGTACTCGGCCAGAACGCTCAAGGAGAAGAGGACGGCTCTGAACAACAGGGAGGTACTGGCCCTCGTCTCGCTCACCGTGGTTGTCTCCGGCTTTCTCGGGTTCCAGATCCGAGCTTCTCTCGTTTCAAGCCCCCTAGGAGCGATGGAGGCCATAGGTCCGGTAACGACTGCGAGCTACGTGATCTCCGTGGAAGGCTCTACTGTTTACGCCCGAAGTGGGGCTACGGGAGAAACCGTGTACAGCGGCACGGATGCCGCAGCGGTCCTGCAGGACGTGACAGATGCCTTAACCAACGGCGGAAGGATCTTCATCAGGTCCGGGACGTACCGCATCACGAAGACGATCTCCTTAGGAGACAAGGTCGTGGTAGAAGGGGAGAGCGTAGGCCATCACGCGACGAACGCCGGCGTCGTCCTTGAGCAGGCCGTGGACAACCACTTGATAACCATCAGCAACAGGATCTTCTGTGGACTAAGCCACCTGACACTCCATGGCAGAAAAGACCTCTACGCTTCTGGGAAGGGGATCCTGATCAACGGCTCGTTCGGCAGCGGTTACCACTACATTGAAGATGTTTACATCGATAACTTCAAGGAGAATGGGTTCGAGGTCCAGTCGGAGGTAACGGAGGTTTTCGCTCAGAGGATTATCAGCAATAACAACGACGCAAACGGTTTCTGGATTGCCGGCGGCAATCACAGGTTCATCGGATGCATCGCCGGAGGGAACGCGTACAACGGGTTTCAGCTCCTAGATGGAGAGAGCCAGTACGTGGGCTGCGCGGGATGGTCGAATGGCTACTACGGCTTCTACCTGACCGCGGGATGCAACGGGCTGGAGATACTCGGTCAGGCCTATGACAACCACGGCGCAGGCATCTGCTTGGAGGAAACTCCTCCGGGATATCCTCCCTTGAAGAACCTGATATACCTCAACTCCTACGACAACAATAAGGGTGTGCTGATAAGAGGAGGCAGCGAAAACATCATACACGGACTAGTCACAGAGGTAGTGAAGGGAAAACAACCGTACGGTGTTGTGATAGAAGGAGGAAGGAACAACATACTAGATCTGGAATCGTTCGGACACGGTTCCTCAGACTGGGCGTTCACGTCCGGAACCTACCTGCTCGTAGGCGGACAGGGACTGAAGCATCACGGGAGGGCCCCCGTTCCTGAAGGAGCGAAGAGCGTGACCGTGGCTCACGGCCTCGTGGCCACGCCCTCCAGCGTGAGGGCTACACCTGAATGGGACACCACCTGTTACCTCTCAGCGAAGAACGGCACCCACGTCACATTCACATTCGGCACCTCTGCTCCGCCCGGAGCGTACGTCGATTGGGAAGCAGATGTATGACGCGGGGACGAAGGAAAAGGAGGCGCGGGGTTCTCACTTGGGCTTCAAGGCCTTGTAGTCGATCAGCCTAATGCCCCGGCGGGCGATGATCTCCTTGACCCTAGGGCTTAGGAGGCACTGGGCCTCGGCGACGCGGAGGTTCCCCACGCCTCCTCTCATCACGTCCGCGGGCTCGGTGTGGACGAGGACCTGCGACTCAGGGGAGTCCACGAGCAGATGGTCGACGAGCAGCCACAGCCCAGGCGTGAGCTCCTCCAGCTGCCTGGCAAGGAGCGTCTCCTTCATCCAAGGTGGGTCGGAGTAGATGCCTCGCATGAACTTCTCGCCGCAGTAGCCCGAGACGGGCAGGTCTTCCTCCGCCGCGATGCGCCTCACCACGTCTGTGTACTTCTGGTCGCTCTCGCCGCCTATGTAGTGCGTGTCTATGTAGCCTAGCTCCACGCCCCACCTCTTCACAAGCGCCACCTGGGCGCGGAACTCCTGCTCCAGCTCGCCGTAGTCGGGGTCCAACGCGTAGAACTGCTTCGGCGACTGGGGAAGGAGCCCATCCTTGTCCACGAGCGACGGAACCTTATCATACGGCAGGACGGGCCTCCAACGGTAGCCCCGCCACTCCCCGATCGTGGCAAGGTGGACGCCTATGCACCAGTTCCTATGCTCCACCGCGAGCTTCGCCGCCGCCTCCGCCCAAGGCGCCGCGGCTATGATCGCAGCGCAGGTGAGGATGCCCTCCTCGAAGCACTTCTGCACCGCGAGCACGTTGGAATACGTCATGCCCATGTCGTCGCCTCGGACGATCAACCGGATCTCTTCGGACAACGCCATTTTCACCCTCAAGCAAGCAAAGAGCCGGCGCAGCTAACAGGCCCGCGGATAAAAGCCTATGCCCCAGCCTCTGGACATAGTTACTTTAAAACGGGGCTGATGCCACACCATCTGTTCCCGAAGCGCGGCCGCGCGGGAGATGGAAGAGCATGGGCTTCACGGAGCGTCTCAAAGCCTTCTCTGCGGAGAAGAAGACGGTCCTATGCGTAGGCCTCGATCCTGCCTTGCCGGGGCAGAGGGCGAGGAACGTTATCCCGGCGGGCTACCTTCAAGGCCGGGATGAGAACGCCGCCAGGCTGGCCTTCTGCCTGGACATCATAGAGCAGACGAAGGGCTCCTGCTGCGCCTATAAGCCCAACCAGCAGTACGTGGCAGGCTTCACCGCCGAGGAGCACAGAGCCCTAACAAAGGCGATCCGGGCCGAGGGCGCGGTCTCCGTCTTGGACTACAAGCTGAGCGACATCGGCGACACGTTGGAATCGGCGCTCTACCACTTCCGCGAATGGGGCTATGAGGCGTTCACGTTCAACCCCTACATGGGAAACATCGAGTACGCCGTCAAGTCCGCCCACGCCCAGCAGCCCGCGATGGGAGTCCTCGTCCTAGTCCTGACCTCGAACCCCGAAGCTGTAAGGTACCAGAAGGACGCGGTGCTGGGAGGCCGACCGCTCTACGAGGCCGTCGCCGCAGACGTCCGGCGGTACGGGGCTGATGGCCTCGTGGTCGGCGCCACCGCCCACGTGGGAGAGGACGAGATCAGGCGCATAAGGGCCATCACTGGCCCCGAGACCGTCTTCCTCGTCCCAGGCGTGGGAAGCCAGGCGGGCGACCCTGAGAAGGTGCTTCGAGCCGCGGGCGAGAACCTCATCATCAACGTGGGAAGAGACATCATCTACGCCCCCGACCCGGCGGAGGCGGCGGAGCAGTACCGGAGGCTCTTCAACAAAGCCCGTGAGAGAGCGTCTCCAAGCCGGCTTTGAAGAATGCGGGGAAAGCCCGGTCTCGGATGAGGATTCGCGGCTACGAGGAGGCCTTCACCTCATCTCCGGGCTGAGACATGGTCTCTCTGGCAGGACTGATGGACGAAGGGTTTATGTAGCCTGCAGACTGGCTCCTTGAATGGAGATCATGAGGTCTGATAGAAAGAGGGTTCTCTTCATCTGCGTCCATAACTCTGCGAGGTCCCAGATGGCTGAAGGCCTCTTAAGACACCTGTACGGCGACAGGTTTCAGGCTTACAGCGCAGGTCTAGCCCCGTCTCAGGTTCATCCCTACGCCGTCAAGGTGATGGCTGAAATCGGGATAGACATCTCGAAGCATACGTCCAAGTCCCTCAGAGATTTTCTGGGCGAAAGGTTCGACGTAGCGGTTACGGTGTGCGATGAAGCCAAGGAAGCCTGCCCCGTTCTTCCGGGCGCATCCAAGCAGCTTCATTGGAGTCTCCTAGACCCCTCAGAAGCAATGGGCCGCGAAGAGGAGGTCTTAGAGGTCTTCCGAAAGGTTAGAGACGCCATCAAAGACAGAATCACGACAGCTGTCAAGAACGGGGAACTTGACTGAGGGTATTCGTGGACCTATGGATTCAGATCGGCAAGCCTCAGCTAGGCTGCGCTTATCCGGGCGTTCACCAGCTCACGCTCGCCTTCAGACGATCACCTGGCATATGAGCGCAGGTCAGCAGACGCAAGCTGAGATCGGCTCATCGCCTTTCGGCTTGGCCCTAGCCTTCTTCAGCCGCCGGAGGCCTCTCTTCGCCTAGCCTACATAGGTGTGCTTCTTCACGGCGTCCTCGTTGAGTTCTAGGCCTAGGCCCGGCTTCTTCGGAACCTCGACGTAGCCTTTCTTGACCTCGGTCGGCTCCTTGGGCAGCTCGGTCATCATGGGGCTGGGCGTCGCCGTCAGCTGTGCCTCGTGGGTTCGTGGCCCTATGGGGAACTCGCATAGGAAGCCCTTGGGCGCCGAGGCGACGAGCTGGATGCTCGCGTACGTGTTCATCGCGCAGCCCCAGTTATGCGGAACGAAGGGCGTATGCCACGTGTGGGCCATCTCCACGATCCGCTTCGCCTCCGTGAGGCCGCCGACCCAGGAGACATCGGGCTGGAGGATGTCCACGGCCCTGGTGAGGAGGAGTTTCTTGAACCCGAACCTGGTGAACTCGCCTTCGCCCGCGGCGATGGGCACCTGGGCCTCCGCCGTGAGCTTCACGTAACCCTCCAGGTCGTCGCGCGAGAGCGGCTCCTCGTACCAGTACACGTTGTACTTCTCCAAGGCCCTCGCGAGCCTCAGAGCCTCGACCACGCTAAGGCTAGCGGGGCCGTCCACGATCAGGTCCGTCTCCTCGCCGACCGTCTCTCGCAGTCGCCTGACGAGCTCTACGCTCTTGCGATGGTTGTGGCCGAAGCCGCCGTAGCCGAACTTCATCGCCGTGTAGCCCTGATCCAGGTACCTTTGGGCCTCGTGCACGGTTACGTCCGGGTTCTCCAGGTTGAAGAGGGCGCTCGCGTAGACGCGGACCCGTTCGCGGAAGCAGCCGCCTAGCAGCGTATGGACGGGCAGCCTGAGGGCCTTGCCTGCGGCATCCCAGAGGGCCATGTCCACGCCGCTTATGGCGTGGATCGCGAGCCCCCTGCGGTCGTAGAGCGTATCGGCGTTCGCGTACATCTTCTCCCATAGCCGCTCGATGCCGAGGGCCTCCTCGCCGACGAGAAGCGGCCTCAGCCCCCTATCCACGAGCACCTTGGCGGCCAGTACGCCGTCGCCGGTCCGGTTGGGGATGAAGGCCTCCCCGATGCCCTCTACGCCCTCGCTCGTCTTGACGCGGATGAGAAGCCAGCCTCCGAACGGGTACTCGTAAGACCTGAGAACCGTCGAGGTCACGTCGACTATGCTCATGAGGCTCTACTCCCTGATCGCTGCCTCTTAGAGGCTCCCGGGGAGCCTTAAGAGCTCGACGGTCTATCCACTTTGATGAGGCGGCTTAGCCCGCCTGGGCTAGCCCGGGCCGGTAGGTTTTTCTAACAGTTACCGAAGTCGGATCACGGGTGGTTCTCTGCTAGCCTTTGTCTTTATCGCGCTCATGGTAGGCACCGAGCGGGACGTGATGCAGAAGGCCTCCGCCATCGAGGGCGTTAAGGAGATCTACGGCGTAACCGGAGACGTCGACCTCATCGTTCTCGTCGAGGTACCCGGCATGGAGGAGCTGAACAAGGTCATCTATGAGCTGAGGAGAATCAACGGCGTCCAGGGCACGGACACCCACATCGTCCTTACAAGGGCGGCGGGAAAGGGGGGTGCAGCTTGGACCCCAAGCCTGTAGGAGACCGGGCCCGCGAGCTCCTGGCGAGGCACGCCTCGAGGGAGGAGACGCTGCTTACGCTTTACCTAGAGCGCTACCCACTCACCGCGGTCACAGCGGCCTTGAGGATCAGCTCCCGGGAGCTGAAGGAGCTGGCGAAGAGGCTCTCCCTGGCCTTAAGCCGCTGTCCTCAAGGCCACGAGCTGATGGATGCCCCGGGGCTGCACGCGAGCAGCGCCCACTACTGCCCCAAATGCGAGCGCTGGTTCACCGACGGCATGCTTGGCGATGAGATAAACCTCGAGATCGCGAGACTGAAGGAGCGGGAGAGGTCCCCCACGGGGCCGCCGGATCCATAGGCTTAACCCGCTCTAGGTTGATGACGACGGCCTGACTGTGCCGAGGGCCGACCTGGGCTTGAAGACCATAGCTCTGCTCTATAGACGGCTGCCGAACAGGGTTACAAGATACCGCCAAGTCCTGCTTCATGAAGGCGACGAGGCCGTCGTCTCCCTGGCGCCGATGACGTCCCCTGAGCCCGTCGTGGCCGAAGGCTTCCCCCTCGTCAGGCGAGGCGACCTAGCCGTCTGGTTCATCTTCCCCCACGCCTGGCATGACACCGGCCTCGTCTACGACGCCGCGCGGCGTTTCAAGGGCTACTACTGCGACGTCATCACGCCTGCCAGGCGTATTCCCGAGGGCTATGAGATAACGGATCTCTTCCTCGACCTCTGGGTCTTCCCCGATCGACGATATCTGATCTTGGACCGTGAAGAGTTCACCCAGGCCGTGAACCAGGGCTGGCTCTCGAAGCCCCTGGCTGAAAGAGCGGAGGCCGAGCTTCACAGCCTCATACGTGCCGTGGAGGAAGGGAGCTTCCCAAAGCCCATAGTGAAGAGGCTTGGGGCCCTCCCGGAGAACGCGGCAGGGCTCGTGAAGGCCCTTGGAGAAGGCTAGGCGGCGGCCTTCTAGGCCTCACGGTTGCTCAGTGGGCTTGGCCTCCTTGACAGCGCCCTGCTTGAGTAGGGCGAAGCGTTTCTTCAGCCTTCTCTTCCTCTTGGTGAGAAGACGAACCTGGCGCTCGAGGCGGTCTGCGTCCCGTCCATGTGAGCGACTCATCTTTCTCACGACGACGCGGAGGTCGCTCCTCGCCCGCTTAAGCCTCCGGTAAGCCCTCTTCCGTTCTCGACGACTCACACGGCAGGCCTCCCTCGAGCCGACCGGTGATGGATGCGTTCACTGTCCAGCAACCTGCGGCTAGTTGAGCTTTATGGGACTCTACGCATGGAGTTCAAGTACGTCTCGGTCTTTCACCGTGTAGCCTGCGCCCACCCTCTCGCCTTGATGCCGGGCGTTTGGGCCTGTAAGCCTCGCGTACCTGAACCGCTCGGCGAAGTAGCTGTGTACTTGCCTCGCGACGTCGGCTACGGTGGCGCCCTGCTTCACGATGATAGGCCTCAGGTCGGGCTGGCTCTCGCCCGGCTCCTTCGTGTATACACGGACGATCCCCAGAGCCTGGAAGAGGGCTTCGCTGAGCCTCTCGAGGCCGTCGCTTCGCAGGCATGAGACCGCGAGGATCGGCAGCCTCTCGTCTAGGGCTTCGCGCAGGGCCTTAAGCCCCTCCAGAGCCCCGGGCAGGTCTAGCTTGTTTCCCACGACGACCGTGGGCCTGTAGGCGGTATCGGCGAAGATGGAGGCCTCCACGTCGTCCAGGCTTACTTTGCCCCAGAGCCTAACGAGGGCCGTGCGTATCCCATACTCCGCGAGGAGACGCCTCACGTCCTCCATCGTAGCCTCGACCAGCATGCCTGCTCCGACGAACTGGATGCCCGTGCCCGAGCCCTTCCTGACGACCTCCACCTGGCCTTGAGGCTTCTCCACGAAGATGTGGGCCTTCTCCAGCTCCTCGACTAGCGTCCTGAACTGCTCCACCGGGTCGTATGCCAGGTCGACCATGAGGAGGAGGCCGTCCGCGTTCCTTGCCAGGCTGAGCACCTGGGCGCCGTCCGCCTTACCCTCGGCGGAGCCCGCGACGAGGGGAGGAGTCTCCACCAGCTGCAGCTGAACATCCTCGTACGGCATCATCCCAGGCACGGGCTGACGCGTCTTGTAGGGATGCTCGCCCACCTCGGGTTTGGCGTTCGTCACCGCGGCGAGGAGGCTGCTTCTCCCCACGCAGGTAAGCCCCAGGATCGCCACCTGCGCGGCGCCCTGCTTCTCGACGAAGAACCGTGAAGCCCGGCCTCTTCGCCTCTGCCGCCTTGCCGCCATCTCGCGTTCGAGGACGGCGATCTGATGCTTCACGTGCGCTATGAGCCGCGACGTGCCCTTATGCTTCGGGCAGAGCGAGAGGAACTCACGCATCAACGCCACCTTCTCGCTCGGGCTTCGCGCCGCCGCCACCTCAGCCCACTTCAACTTCGCCCTAACAGGAAGATTCGTAACCATGGAGCCTAGACGGGATAATACGCGAGGCTGGCGCTTAAAAGGCCACTCAGAGACCCTAGCCTGATGGCTCGCACTCTCACGCACCTACTGGCGGGGCGCGTCTTCAAGGGGGCTGTACAGCCGGTCCGTGGACTAGACCTGTTCATGAGCGCCGTCAGCTCGATCGTTGGAAGGGGCTTCGAGGCAAAGGTTCTAGTTAAGGGGGTTAAGTTACTTAACGGGGTTAACTAACTTAAGGGGGTTAAGCAAGCTGCTCTTCGACCGTGAGCCCCTCGCGGGCTCCAGGTCAAGGGGTCGGGTTACAAGCAGGCCCTAGGGGAAACCTTGGACCAAGGGCTGAAGATCGTGAGGAGCGAGCTCGATCACTTCCTAGAGGGAAGAAACAGGGAGAGCTACGTGGCGGTCCTCAGGGCTATAGCTGTCAGAGAGCCCCTAGGAGAAGTGGAGTGAGGTGAACAGGCTCGCCGAGTCATACTTGGCATCCTCCCTGAACCCTGCAAGCCTACGTAACTCGATCGAAGGCTTGAAGGCAGCCGGTTTCATACACGAAGAGGGCGGAAGGTAAGGGATCACTGACCCGCTGCTCAAGGAGTCCCTGGTCAGAAGCGAGAGCGTGGCTCATGACCGAGATGGCTAACTGACACGCATCAAGGTCTTATCTACATCTCTTTCTGGAAAAACCGTTTTGGGCATCAGGGCTAGATCCAGGCTTCGGTTGTCAAAGGGAGCAAGGTTTGGATTTCTCACCTTGGGTCTGCGCCGCAGAGCAACGTGATCGTTCTGAGAGGCCTAATCTTCTAGCGGAAACGGAACATAGATCTGATCTTGGATGGATTTCGAGATCCCGTCTCGTGGGGCAAGCCCAGTGTCGCGAATCGAACCATCAGGATTCAGAGGCAGCGAGAAGTCAGATAGTCGGCAGATCCGCTAGGGAAAGCTCTTCCTTGAGGGCGGACAGAAAGGACATTGTCCACTTGTGTCTATTCACCGCGATCGTTCGGGCGGTGGGAGTGTTTAGCCCCTCGTAGATGGATGGTAGAAGCTCGAAGGCCCGGCTGACTGCGGCTTCGAACGGTTCCTTGCCCAGCCAATGGAAGCCTCTGGCAAGTCCCACTGCTCCAAGTAGGTCGATCTTGTCAGCGTCCCACACGATCTTCTCCTCCAGAGTCTCAAGCTTGTCTCTGAGCTCCCAGGGGTGGTGCAACACTATCGTCACAACCTTCTCTATTCCCTGGGGAGGATAGCCCATTCCTTCAAGAATGGCCCTTGTAAGCTCAGCGCCGGTTTCGTTGTGGGGTCGACCAGCGACCACGCCAATGTCGTGGAGAAGAGCGCCCGCCTGAACCAGCTCCAGGTCAGCTCCCTCCTTCTTCGCTAGAAATGCTGCAATCCTGCAAACCCGGTCAACATGCTTGTATGAATGAGCTGTGCCTTCCAGCGGCGACATCTTCTCTCTCACGATCGTCTGAAGAGTCTCTATCGAAGACGGCAACCTCTCACCAGGAGCACGTGCGCTTTCTGGCGAATCCGGCAGTAACCTATATGAGCTTTCAGGAAGCGCGCAGATACATTACCCTCAGTTCCTCTCTTCCCTGACAGAGCTACTGGGGATGCAGCGCTGCGTTCCAGATCGCTCTGGCTCGTAGGCCGCGGAGGAGTAGGTTCAGCTCATGGAGGAAAGCATAAGCTTGAAGGCGCCAGCCCTGAAACGGGTTCTCTTACATGATCGCTACATTCCATGTTTCTCCAAGCGTCTGCTTACGGCCTCCCTCATCTGAATCTCTGGGAGGGCATGTTGCCAGTGGGCTTTCTCTTCGCTGGTCTCTCGTATGTAGGCTTCTCCGAAGGGGCTGAACTGTTCCTTCCATGGGGGGTCGAGGCTCTTAGGCGGCGGGACGCGGTCCTTAAGGCTTCGGTGGAAGATGCGGAGCCTCAGCTCCATGTCCGGGTTGAACCGGGGCTCCAGGAGGAACCTGTGGCTTCTCAATAGCCCGGGGAGGCTCCGGGAGGGAGGGCTTGGAGGCGCGCTCTTGCTTATGTACCACAGGCCGAGCTTCTGAATGACTATGCCTGGGAGGCTCTCCAGCATGAGCTCGTAGTAGCCCTGCACTTGGAAGATGTGATCCGGTTCGGGCTGATTCCTCTCCAAGAGGAACTTGAGCGTGGCGTAGGTCTTAAACTCCCAGAGGATTTTCGTCTTAGGGTCATAGGCGTCCACGTGGCCGAGGAGCGTGACCTTTTCTCCCTCAACCTCGTATGGCCTCGTAACGGCTATCTCGCGTAGCGGGTACTTCCACTGGATGCCCTGATGGATCACCCTCCCGAGCCAGCGATCCATTACTTCGTCGAAGTCAAGCGTGTAGCCCACGTTCCTCTCGAACCAGGAGTACCTGGGCATGCTCAGCTCCGTGACATGGTACGTGCTCGGCTCCGGAGGCCTCTGCCTGACCAGGTCCTCGCGGACGGAGAGGATCGGCCAGTCGTCAGGAGCCTCTAGGTCGTCTAACGTGAGGACCTGCTGATGCGACATCACCCTGCCATCCGGGAAACGGACGCTCGTCCAAGGCATAGCCCATTCCCTCCTGCTTCTTGTGGGAGCCTTCAGCGTTCGGCGATGGTCGTGTTCTCTTAAGCCGGGACGCTTACTCTGACCTCTGCCCGGTACTCTACGATGCGGCCTTGACTGACGTTGCACATGAGGGTCTTGACGTACACTCTTCGGATCTCCTTCGCGGTCTTAGAAGCCTCCTTCACGACGTTCTCGACCGCCTCCTCCCAGCTCGTCGGAGAGCCGCCGATCAGCTCGATAACCCTTCTAACAGCCGTAACTCGTCACCTCCCAAGCATCGACCATTAGACTAGCGTGCATCAGACCCTTTAAGCCTTCAACTGTTTCTACTCCTTTACGCTCATCTTTCACCTCTTCTTGGCGGTTTCTCATGCTTGGAGCTTCAATGCGATCTCGACAACGGGGCTCTCCTCGAAGAACTGCAAGAGCAGAGAGGAAAACTAAGAAAGAGAGGAGCCCCAGAGCTAAGGGTTAAGTTGAGCCGTGCCGGAATCCTGCGAAGAGCTGAACGTGGCTTGTCGGTTCGCGTCGAGCTCCCTTACCGCGATACTGTTCAGAGCTTGGAGATTCCCCAGCGAAACCTAGCTTGCGTCGTGGAGCCCAAGCCCGGCCCGCGGCCGGAGAGCGACGCGTCCATGATCGCTGAGGCCCTAGACCATCCGTTCGGCGTAGGCTCGCTTTCAGAAGCCCTGGCAGGGGCAGAGACGGTAGCCGTAGTCGTGGACGACCTCGACCGGCCTACACCTGTCTACAGGGTCTTCCCGCTGCTGCTGGAGCGGTTGAAGCGTCTAGGCTTCGATGCTAAGAGTATAAGGGTCGTGATGGCGGTTGGGACCCATAAGGAGCCGCCGAGGCAGGAGGTTGAACGGAAGGTAGGCCCTGAAGCCCTCAGCCTAGGCGTGACGCTACACAACTCCCTGGCGAAGGAGAAGCTGACTTTCCTAGGTGTTTCGTCCACGGGGACGCCGGCCTGGGTCAACGCCCATGTCGCCTCCGCGGATCGCAGGATAGGCGTCGGGAACGTGGCGCCCCATCCCTGGGCGGGTTATGGGGGCGGCGGCAAGATTCTCATGCCCGGCGTCTCCGCCTGGGAGGCCATCGGCCGGAACCACCTCATCGGCCTATCGTCCAAAGCCACTATAGGCCGGGTGGACGGCAACCCGATCAGGCGCGACATGGAGGAGGTCGCGGGCATCGTCGGCCTAGACTTCATCCTGAACACGGTCCACGACGGGGATGGACGCCTCGTGGACGCCGTGGCTGGGCATTACGTGGAAGCCCACAGGGAGGGCGTGAAGAAGGCGAGGCCCATTTACGAGCATCCGCTCCCCGAGCCCGCGGACATCCTCGTGATGGCGTTTGGGCCGCGGGATGAGACGCTCTGGCAGGCGATAGGGAAGGGCTACACGCAAGTCGTGCCCCTGGCCGCGCTGAAGGAGGGCGGCACCCTCATTCTCGTCGCCTCCTGCCACGAGGGCGTCTACCGGTATCCGAAGGGAGCGCATCAACTCGACGGCAGCGGTCAACTGGGCAAGGCTGAACGGCTCTTGGGGCTACTCTCGGCCGGCGCCTCGGAGCAGGAGGTCTTCGCCGAGACGATGCGCGGCGCCATGCCCTACTTGGAGCTGGGCATGAAGGGATGCCTCCTCGCAAGGCTGGCGAAGAGCCGAGACGTGATCGTCGCCACGCAAGGCTTGAACGCCGAGGAGGTAAAGTGGCTGGGGACCTCCGCTAGGAATGCAGAGGAAGCCCTCAAGCGGGCCTTAGAGACGCAAGGCCGCGATGCCCAGGTAGTCATGGTCCCCGGTGCCACCTATCGAAGCAGCGGAACACCCTACCCGCTTGCCAAGCAGTAATCATTGTGACGTTCCCTTCGTTTCCTGCTTTGTGGTATCTATTGGCACGCAACTGAACTTCATAGCCTGGTAGCCGCTTACAGAAGGCGATCGCCATGGTTGACCTAGGGGTTTTCCGGGATGTTTCTCTTGTTCCGGGTGCGAGTTGGGGACGAACGATGGCTGGCCTAGCCTATGGGAGAGTGGGTTTCGGAACGAAACGAGTTCCTGTTCCATCTTCACTTACAGCCGGAATGAGAGTTGCTTGGGCGACCATAAGGAAGAGGGAGCTTGAGAGAGCGAATGAGAAATGCGAGATATGTGGAAGCGGGGAGAGGCTGCAGCTTCATGAGCTTTGGCGCTACGATGATACAGCATATATCCAAAAGCTTGAACGATACCTTGTTCTCTGTAACAAGTGCCACGCAGTCTATCACCTTGGTCGAGCCAGTGTAGCTGGAGTCTTTGACGAAAGCTTAGATCATATGGTAGCTGTAAATCGAAGATACGGGATTAACTTATCTCGAAGCGAATTGAAGAAGCTCGCAAATCAGGTTTTCATGGAGTGGAGTGATAGAACTTGGCATAAGTGGCGAGTCGATGTAAGCGCTGAAAAAGCTCTGGGAAACCTAGTTGAGTCTGTGAACGACATACTCAGCTCCGATACCAATCCTGCGTGAAGGCCATTCTATCCTGTTTCGCTCTCGATCGGAGGGGTGGAGAACGCCCGCATCAGAGCCTTATCGTCCCTCCTACTTTTCCCAGTAGGGTTTTAGCCATTCTTCTTTGATGGGGACTCCGAATCCGGGGCCGGGGTTCGGCTTGATGTAGCTGTTCTTGGGAACCGGGGCGTCTGGCATCCATCGGGCTTCCTCCAAGGGTACGCCGGGTGGACTGGCGATGAAGTACTCCGCCCAGGGCGTGTTCGGCATCGCGTACGTCAGGTGCAGCCCGTACTGGCTGCCGGCGCCTCCGTGGAGGCAGACCATCAGCCCAGCGGCGTCGGCCATGTGGCAGATCTTCACGCAGGCCGTTATGCCCCCGACCCAGTGAAGGTCCGGCTGGAGGATGTCAAGGCATCTTCGCTCTATGGCTTCCCGGAAGCGCCAGGGCGTGAACCAGTGTTCCACGCCCGCGAGGGAGACCCAGTTCACTGCCCTTCGGACTTGGGCGTAGCCGTTCATGTCCTCGGGGATGAGGAACTCCTCGATCCACTTCAGCCTATGCTGCCTCAAAGCCCTTGCGAGGCGCACCGTGTAGTCCACGTCAAACGCCATGTAGCAGTCCAGCATGACCTCGATCTCGGGCCCCGTCAGCTCCCGGGTCTTAGCCACAAGCTTCTCGTTCTCCTTGAGACCCCATAGTCCGTCAGCCGGCCCGTAGGGGCAGGCGAGCTTCACCGCTTTAAAGCCCAGCTCCAGCTGCCAGTCCGTGTCGTTCCCCGTGGCGTAGCAGAAGATCTCGTCTCGGGCGGGGCCGCCGAGCAGCTCGTAGACCGGTTGACCCTTGAGCTTCCCGGCTAGGTCCCAGAGGGCTATGTCCACGCCGCTGATGGCGCACATGGCCAGGCCCTCGGAGCCATAGGGCTTCGAGAGCCTGAACATCATGTCCCAGAGTTTCTCGATCGCATGGCAGTCCTCGCCTTGAAGCATCGGCCCCAGATGGTCGTCGACTATCGCGGCCACGGGCCTGCCATAGCTGGCCGGGCCTAGGCCCCAGGTGCCGTCCTCCGCCGTGACCTTAACCCAGACCCCGCCCCACCGCGGCATCCAGCTGCTCCTACGGCGCTTGTACCGCGGGTACCTGGACATGGGATTCGCCACCTCCGCGTCCTCCGCCCAGGAGGGACGCCTAGGCTGGGTGCGCGGCCTTTCCCTCGGAGGCAGTTCCAGCCTCATCGCCCTGATCTCCTTGATCCTCAAGCAGGCCTACTCCTTAGCACGGCCCGTGAAGCCTCAAGCCTATAAGCCTATGCGTCAACCCGGCGGGCACTCCACCGTTGGGCCAAAGCCGCTCGGCGGATAGGGGTCTCAGTCTTCCTTCAGGAGCCGGGAAAGCCTCTCATCGTCCAGATCCTGCGCGGAGCAGAGCTCGCCCTCCCTCCGAGGCCTATAGGCATCTCTTATCCGGCGTAGCCGTTCCTCGAGGCTCTCGCTCTCCGCGAGCGAGTCTAGGCATCTCTCCAGGGGCTCCTCGAGGTGAGGGTACCTCTCCAGGATCTGGCCCTTATGCCCCTGCAGGAAGCTCCTCACGTGGTCATGGTAGGCGAGCGCGCTGTCCGCGGAGAGGGTGAGGATTCTGCCCTCCCTCAGCCTTTGGGAGAGCCTCCGGGCGCAGGCCGCGCCGGTCGCCGTGGACGGCCCCACCTGGAAGCCTAGCTCCCAGAGCTCCACGAGGGCAGCGTATGTCTCCACGTCGTCGAGCGTCATGATCTCCTTGGCGAAGAGCGGCGAGTAGATCTCGGGGCTCCACTCGCAGCCGCCTATGATGTGCTGTATGCCGGGCACGTGATGGACTAGCGGCGGCTGGACGCCCACGATCTCCACCTGGGCCTTGGAGCTGATCTGAGCCAGGGTGAGGCCCATGAAGGTTCCGGTGCTTCCCATCGGCACCGCGATGTAGTCCAGGTCGCCGCCCGTCTCTCCAAGGATCTCAGGCCACGTCATAGCCGCATGAGACAACACGTTCTGCCAGCTGTTATACTGGTCTAGGTTCGTTAACGTCAGCCTATGTCTCTCCGCCAGAACCCGGGCGAGGAAGACCGTGGTCTCCCTGGGGCAGACGTCAAAGCCCTCCTCCACCTTCACCACGTCCACGCCTAGCGCCCGGAGAACCGCTACGCTTTCATCCGGGACACGCGGGGGCGCCACGGCGATGACCCTGAAGCCCAAGCGGTTCGCTTTGACCGCGAGCTCCCTCACGAAGTTACCTGAGGAGGCCGAGACCGCCACGTGATCCTCCCTAAGTGAGCCACGTTCGAGGGCGTCCTGAAGGATGAACGAGGCTGGCTTGCGCTTTACGGTCCGCAGGGGGTCTTCGCTAGGCCTAGGGTCGTACTCACGCTTCAGCAGGAGCGAGACATCATCGTTCTCAAGGAAGCCCTTGATCTCCTCGACCGGGATCGGCTTGAGGTCCCGTTGATGAAGCTCCTCAACGATCTCTTCGAGATGTCTGCTCAAGCGCGAAGCCTCCGGGCAGTCGGCTCGCCTCGATGATAGAGGGGAAGAACCCGCGGTAGGAGTGGGAATCCCAGGGAGGTGCCGAGGAGGCTGAAGGCGACTCCCTTAACGGTGGAGTAGGCGTAGACAAGCGAGGCGGCTACGAAGCCCAAGGGGCCTAGCATGAAGAGCTTCAGGAGCAGGTAGGGGGCTGACGCCATGAGCCCTGAGATGAACGAGGCGCCGAGCACATGTGCGGCGCCCGCTCTTCCCTGAAGGTTCCGCAGCCCGGGCAGGAACATGATCACGTCGAAGAGGAGGCCTCCTAGGGCGTATCCTAAGCCTACCACGAGGGCCTCTAGCGGAGAGGCTCGTATAAGCCTTGTCGCCATCGAGGCTATCAAGGTCATCACGGTGACGCGGCCGAAACGTCCCGTTGCCTTCGCGAGCACGAGCATCAGCAGCCAGCCCGCCAGGCGGTTGACGACCCCATGCATCGTGAAAGGCCCTAGGGAGAGTCTTCCCACCACGGGGCCTAGGAGGCTCTCGGAGCCGATCCAGACCGCGGCGAAGACCGATATGAGGGCTATCTCCTTCGTTTCCATGAAATGGGCTCCGCTACTTTGCGATGACGATCCGCCAGACGTTCTTCTCCAGCTTCTCCACCGCGAGCACCTTGTATCCTTGCCTCTCCACGGTATAAGGCATCGTCTGGCAGGAAGCCGGATTATCGGTGAGGACCTCCAGCACGTCGCCTTTAGAGAGCTCACCCAGCGACCTCATCGCGTACAGCGACGGGAACGGGCAGACGTAACCCTTCACGTCGAGCAGGTATCGCTGCTCCTCCTTCTTCTGCACGGTCACGGTCGTACGGCATCCCTCCGCGCGCTCAACGGCTCCTCCACCGCGAACGGCTGTTCAATGAGGGCTTCCAGCTCCTCCACGCTATGCCTCTCGCAGTAGTCGCTGAAGGACTCGCCGTCCCTGCGTTGCCTAAGATAGGCTTTGAGGATCTTCTCGACGAAGAGCCTGACCTGATCGGCTTCAGCCCTTTGCTTGACCAGCCTTCCGAAGGCAGCCCTAGGGCCGAGGCGGCCGCCCAGATAGATGTTGTAGCCAGGCCTCAGCTCGTCGCCGACCTTGAGCTGTATAGACTGGAGCCCTATGCCGGCCACGGGGTGGTGGCCGCACCCGTTCGGGCAGCCGCTTAGGTACACGGTGACATCGAGGCGTTTCAGGTCCTCGCTGAGGCGGCTCTCCAAGTGCTCCACGAGCTGAAGAGCCCTTGCCTTGACGTGATCCGGGGCTTTGCCGCAGAGGTTCCCGGCGCAGGCGATCGTCCTCCATCTTAGGCTTGAGGCATTCAGGGAGAAGCCTAGGGCCTCCAGCTCGGTAAGCAGGCTTGGAACGTGCTCTTCGGGGATGTTCACGATGATAGGCTTCTGCGAGGTGGAGAGCCTGAGTTCCCCGCTGCCGTACTTGTCTGCAAGGTCGGCGACGGCCCTCATCCTGTCGCTGGGCAGTATCCCTCCTAGGCTAGGCAGGGTCACGTAGAAGCGTCCCGGCTGCTTCTGGGCTTGGAGCCCGGAGTGGTCGCCGCCGCTCACCCACGCGTTAAGCGTGATGGGCTCCAGGCTTCGCCCCAGCTTCTCCTCGACGGCTCCTCGAAGCCTATCTATGCCCCAGGCCTCCACCATCCATTTGAAGCGCGCTCTAGGCTTGGTCTCACGACTGCCATGGTCCCTGAAGAGCTCTATGACAGCCCTGGCGACCTCGAAGACCTCACTGGGCTTCAGGAAGACCCCGAGGGGCTTGGCCATCATGGGTGGGCTGCCTAGGCCGCCGCCTACGAAGGCGGTGAAGCCCACCTCCCCGTCTGGCTTTCGGGCCGCGACGAAGGAGAGGTCGTGGATCTCGGGCTTGACGCAGTTTACCGCGCAGCCTGAGAGGCTGATCTTGAACTTCCTCGGCAGGTCTAGGAAGTCCCTGTTCCCTGAGTAGAACCGCGTCATCTGGAGCACGAGGGGCGAGGCGTCGATCAGCTCGTCTCGGGCTAGGCCGGCGACGGGGCATCCGACGATGTTCCGGACATCGCCGTACCTTGCCTCAGGGTAGCCTTGGCCGCACATGTCCGTGGTGAAGCCTAGCTCCCGGAGCTGGCTGAAGGCCTCGATGGCGTCCTCGTCCCTTATCCAGTGAAGCTGGACGTCCTGTCGGTCTGTCAGCTCCGCGTATCCCCTGCCCAGCCTGTCGCTTAGCTGCGCTATGCCCCTCAGCTGCGTGGAGGTGACGATGCCGTTAGGGATCTTAACCCTGAGAAAGTGCTGGGAGCCCTCCCCCCTCTCGTAGCCCAGGGAGTATCGGCCGATGAAGCTCTCCAAGCCAGCGAAGCTGGTCTCAGCGATCTGCACCACTTCCATATGTCCTGTAGGACGCTCAGAGAGGCGGTGGGAAGAAGAGGCCTCCGAAGAGCGCGTAGGCTGAGATGGCGGTCAAGACGAGGTCGGCGATCGTGGCTGCAAGGAATACGATGAAGGGTCTTCCCCTTCCGAACCTCACGAGCTCCTTGAAGTTCGTATTCAGCCCAATGCTGACGAAGGCCATGGCGAAGAACCAGCCGCGTATGCCACCGGTAGTGCTCGTTACCGCGCGCACCGCCCCGTCCCCTACCGCTGGAGCAAGTAGGAAGGAGAATACGGCGGAAGCGATGATGAAGCCTAGGATGAACTTCGGGAACCTGTACCATATCTCGATGGGGCGCGGCCTCTCGCTGGGCGCCCTCTCCACCCGGAGGGCCCAGTAGAGGGCTAATATGAAGGCGACGAGGCCTATCATGGCGTTCTGGGTCATCTTGACAACGGTGGCCACCGCCTGCGCCTTACTGCCGTAGAGCTGGCCCGCTGCCACGACGGCGGGTGTCGTGTCGATCGTGCCGCCGATCCAGGCCCCAGCGACGGCATCAGGCATCGCTAACGCTGTGGCGATCAGGGGCATGGCGACGAGTAGAGGCATGGTGACCAACAGGACTAATGAGACGGTGTAGCTGACCTCCTTCGGGTCTCCCTTGACGGCGCCTCCCGCCGCTATCGCCGCAGAGACGCCGCAGACGGAGACGGCTGTAGACATGATGCTTGCGAGGGACTTCTTCAGGCCCACCTTCAAGGCCAGGAGATAGCACAGGTACCAGACCGCGGTGAGGCCGATCGTGGCCTCGATCAGTCCGAACATCCCAGCGCCTAGGATTACGTGGAAGAGGATCTCGGCACCGTATACGACGAGGCCGATCTTTATGAACAACTCGGTTCTTGCCGCCGACTGAAGCCACTTCGGTGTGCCCACTACGCTGCTTATGAGAAGCCCGAAGACTAGCGCCCAGAGGACGTTCTCAAGACCCCATCCGCGAATGGTTGCTTGGCTCGATAGGAGGAAGGCGAGGAACGCTAGGAGGAATATCAGCGGAAAACCGGCTAGGTATCCCTTTACCTTCTCTCTCGCCGGTATTGTCGCAACACTCGTCAGGGCCAGCAGGCCTAGGCCCAGTAGTATGAAGTAGGGTACATCCGTAGCCTTAATGGCGGCGGTTGGGTCTGCCGTCCATCCGCCTATCTTCGGCAACCATGTAACGATCCGCGTAGAGGCCAGCGCTAGTATAAGGGAGCCCAGCCAGACCGCCCACCAGTCTTCCTTCTTCACCAACGACGACCAGTCTATTGACACCCTCGTCTTCGACGGGACTTCCACGGTCTCAGACAACTACCGCAGCACCTCCCCTACTTTCCAACTCCACTCCAACGCTGCCCCGACAAACCGCGGAGAACTGAAGGCTACTATGTGGCTCTGCTTTGAGAGACGGGTTGAGGCTCCCAGCCCTCCCTTCAGGCCGTCAGAGGCAAAGTAGATCCCCCTGCATGCCACCCACCGCGGGATATAACGGCGTTATACCCCGCCGGGATATGATTTAAGCTTTTCGGAACCCAGCGCCCTGCGACAAACCGGTGTTCCGTCTACCAGCAGAGCGGCGTTGCGGGAATGACACGCTATGGGAGAGAAGCCTGTGGCGATAATGGTCTCAGGGGGATAGCGGTAGGCTTCTCCTCGCGGAGGGCTATTCCTGAAAGCCCAGGAGTGCCTTGAGGCCGTTGACCCTGTTCCGGATCGTGACCTCCGTGACGCCTGCGGCGGCGGCTATCTCCTTCTGGGCCTTCCTCTGGCCCATCCGTACGCTTGCCATGTAGAGGGCGGCCGCGGCCAGGCCTAGAGGATGCTTTCCGACGACGCCGTCCCTCTTCTTGGCCTGGCGGAGTATCTCTATGGCCTGTACCTGGGTCTTCTGGTCGATGGCCGCCTTGGACGCGATCTTCGAGACGAACTTCTCAGGGTTATCAGCGGGCGTGCTGAGGCTTAGGATACGGCCTAGTAGCCTGTAGTCTCTTGCCACCTCTTTCCACGTCCGCGTACTGGCCTCGGCTATCTCTCTCAGCGTCCTCGGGATGCTGGCCGCGCGACAGGCCGCGTAGAGCGAGGCCGCCACCATGCCGGCGATGGACCTTCCGCGGACGAGGCCCTCCCTTAAGGCCTTCCTGTAGATCATGGCCGCGTTCTCGTGCACGTCAGCTGGAATATGGAGCACGTCGCGTAGCCGCCGCAGCTCTGCCATCGCCTGGCTGAGGTTACGGCTCTCTGAAGAGCGTAGCCGTGCCCGTACGTTCCAGCGCTGTAGGGCCCACATCTTCTGTCGAGCCCCGGGGGTGAGGCGGCGGCCGGCGGAGTCCCTTCCCACCCAGATGACGGTGGACAACCCCTTGTCGTAAAGCGAGTAGGAGGTGCTTGGGCCAGTCCTCTGCCTGAGGGCCTTCTCCTCCGGCGTTGGGGCCCTCCACTCAGGCATTGTAGCCAGGATCTGCTCCCGCACGACAAGCCCACACTGGGCGCAGACCACCTCGCCGCGCTCCAGATCGGTTAGGAGCTCGGAGCTTCCGCACTCAGGACAGCGAGGCAACCCCTTGTTTGGCGCCTCAGCCTTCGGCTCAGGGGATAGTCTCCGCTCAGCGCCCTCCAAGGGCACACCCGACTCGGGAACTCCTCTCCCAGCAACCTGAGCCATGAGCGCTACCCCCGGAGAAGCGGGGCCGGGCAGCCCCGCTCGGCGGCCACTGGTCAGGAGGCCTCGGCCGCTTTACCGTGAGGAGGCGGGGCACAGTTCCCCGCTCAGGATTCCGGCCACCCACCATTCCCATCGAGGGATCGTCTGACGTTGAATCATGGGACACAGCGGGGAGACGACGCGATCCCTCGTCAAACTCCGATCATTCTCTCCCTGCGTCCCGCCCAATTGTTGGGCCAGCTCCGCAGTATATAAGCGTTACCCCGTATCCGTGCGGGTTCCCAGGTGGGGCAGCGTGAAGATGCTCGTGCCCGTCATGGACTACTGCGGCATGACGATGTTCCACTGCCACATAGTCGAGCATGAAGACATAGGCATGATGGGAATGTGGTACATCATGTGCGACCACCCGGAGCATCAGATGCCAATGTAGCTGACAGACGACGGCCTAGCCTAGGATCCGGCCACGGGCTCTTCAGTCGCGATCCCGGCCTCTAGAGCACCGCGAGTAAGGCTGGGAGGAAGCTTCCGATCATTATACCGCCGGGCGCGCTCGGCGACCTGAAAGCTTAAGAAAGCTCCGCTCGAATAGGGAGGCGCAAGGAGGCCCTGCTTACACGTGGCTAGAGCCGACTCTTTGCGCAGATTCCTTCTTCTGACAGGCCTGCTGCTCGTACTGGGCCCCTCTCTCCCAAGGGTTCTGGGCTACACGTACTACGGGTTCATTCCCCGCGAGATCTGGGGGATCGAGGCGGCCAAGATGGCCGGTCATGATGTGGCCGAATGGAGGGTGGACAACCGGACGATCATGACCAGGGGCCTCGTGGCCGTTGTCGGCAACCATGATGACACTCGGGTGAAGGTCTACGCCCTGCCTTCCGGAGGCCTCGTCCAGGAGCTGACGGTGAACAGGTTTGAGAAAGCCCTGGTGCCGCTTCCCAACGGCAGCTTCTTCAAGGTCACCTCGGATAAGGTCGCGTCCGTCTTCCTCATAGGCGGCTGGGGCATGGAGCAGGGGCTCAGCTCGCCGACCATGTTCCTGACCTCCGTGGACGGGGGCTACGCCGGCAGGGAGTTCATCCTCCTAGCCCTCCAGAGCCAAGCTGGCCTGCCGTACAGGGTCTACGCCCTAGAGGACAGCGAGGTCACGGTCTACGACGCGAACGGAAGCCAGGTCACGGCCTTCAGGCTCTCGGCGAATCAAAGGCGGGACCTCGGCCTCGGCTCCCTGCGGGTCTACCGGCTTGTCTCCACGGGCAAGGTGATGCTTCAGGAATGGACGGGCGGGACCTGTTTCTATCCCTCCGTCGGCGGTGGCTTCCTCGGCAGGCAGTTCATCGGCGGAGCCTTCCCCACTGAGAGTTGGCAGGGGTACATGCCCCCGGCCTACGTGGCAACGGGACTGGAGGGCTCTAAGCTGACCATCTTCGATGTGGAGTTCAAGAAGAAGTACGACGAGAAGACCCTTACGGCGTCGTCGAACCTCACGATGCAGATCAAGGTCCGGGACATCGTCGTGGAGAGCGAGAAGCCCATCCTGCTGATGTACTGGGGCGGGGGCGTCACCTACGCGGGGCTGAAGGCAGGCCAGGAGGCCTACGTCTATCTGCCCACAAAGGTCTTCGCCACGGCCGGCGAGGCCTACCTCTTCGCGTATAAGGAGACAACCGTGACCGTGGACGATGCGGCCCTTAGGCTTGCGCCGGACGAGGTTCTGCCGCTGCCGGAGGGCTTCCACAGGCTTTCGACGAACGAGAACGTCCTCATCGAGCTGGCCAACTGGGCGGCGCCGTCAGAGATCTACGCCGGCACCCGGACGCGTATCCCCGCGATCAACAGGCTCTCGAACTTCGGAGCCTGCATTCCCTCAGCTGAATCGCTCAGCCTCGGCGGAGACCTGAGGCTTAAGCCGGTCCTCGGCGGCGAGATTCCCTGGACGTACGCCATCGCAGGCGCCGCTGCGGCCGTAGTCGTCGCGATCCTGGCTGTGATGCTGCGAAGAGGCAGGAAGGCCTAGTTCCAGGCCTCGGCTACGCGACCTCGATCGTCTCGTCTCTTCCCGGCCCTATGGAGACCAGGGAGACCGGTACCCCAACGGCCTCCTCTACCGCCTTCAGGTAGAGCTTCGCGTTCTCCGGGAGCGCCTCGTACCCCTGGGCCGCGATCCTCCGCCATTCCTCCCTGCTCAGCCTAGGCCAGCCCGGCATCTCCGCGTAGACAGGCTTTGCCTGCGCCAGCCTTCTCATACTCGCGGGAAACTCCGAGGTCTCCTCGCCCTCGATACTGTAGCGGAAGCAGATCCTCAACGGGTCGATGCCGCTGAGGACGTCAAGCTTCGTCACCGCCAGGCGGGAGAAGCGGTTCACCATATGCGCGTACGTGACCAGCATAAGGTCCAGCCAGCCTACACGCCGGGGCCTTCCCGTCGTCGTCCCATACTCGCCGCCCATCTCGCGGATCTGCTCCCCCATATCGCCTACCAGTTCCGTGGGCACGGGGCCTAGGCCGACCCGCGAGGTGTACGCCTTCACTACGCCGATGATTTCGCCGATCTCCTTAGGTGAGACCCCGGTCCCCGTGCAGGCCGCGCCCGCGATGCAGT
>Ga0315307_1000092_pt1 | contig 35034 bp, 36 predicted proteins | sample TDP2_MG_FD_203079 | JGI IMG/M metagenome (GOLD analysis project Ga0315307, IMG submission 203079) | Freshwater sediment microbial communities from Lake Towuti, South Sulawesi, Indonesia - TDP2 | ecosystem: Environmental > Aquatic > Freshwater > Lake > Sediment | place: Indonesia: South Sulawesi...
TCATAAAGCGACGGAACGACGCAGACGTCCGCGCATTGGTAGAGGTTCCTGAGGCTCTTCTCGTCTAAGAAACCGGTGAAGAAGGCTTTATGGGCCAATCCCATGTTGCGGACCTGCCTCGTAAGCGGGTCCCTCATGTACCCGTCACCGACGATCACGAACTTCGCGTTCACCCTAGAGAGAACCCTGGGTATCGCGTTGATCAGCACATGGACTCCTTTCTCGTAGACAAGTCGTCCGACGAACAGCACGATCTCCTCGTCCGGCAGGGCGAACCGGCTTCTGAACTGGGCTCTGTCCAACTCCTCCTTGAAAATGTCTGGTTCGACGCCATTCGGAATGACCTCCATGTTCTCCCGCGGCAGGCCGAACGCCCACTGCACGTGGAAGGCCATGTAATGGCTGCAGCATACAACCTTCCACGCCTCGTGCGCAAGCCAGGCCTCGGTTTGATGGATCATCCTCTCGTACTCTGCGCGGAGGCCGTTTCTCCTCCCAATCTCCGTGGAGTGGATGGTGGCCAGCAGGGGAATCCTGAAGATGTGCTTTAGCCCTATGGCGGCGTTGGCCACGAGCCAGTCGTGGGCATGGATCACGTCAACCCGTCCGTTCAGGTCGCGGATCAGCGCCGCGGCCTCCTTCTGCATGTTCACGTTCATCAGATAGTCCCACGTGGCGAAGTCGGAGGAGGGCGTCTTATAGGAGTCCACGCGGAAGACGTGGACGCCATCCACTTCTTGGCGTTCCGGCGCCCCTGGAAAATCACAGGTCACAACGTAGGTGTCCACGCCTATCTGCGCCAAGCGACGGCTCAGGTTGTAGACGTGAGGAGCGATGCCACCAACAGTTCGGGGTGGGAACTCCCAGGAAAGCATCACCACCCGAAGGGCGCGTTTCAACCTGAGATCACCTCGATTCGTCCCTAGACCCTCCCGCATTCGGGAGGGTGCCCCCGCGCCATCCAGTAGGCTCTAAGGACCTGCTCTGCCCATTCCGGCGAGTAGGGTGAGACGACCTCGATCTTCTCGAAAGGCGTCCCGTAGACGCGGTTTACCTCGTTCCTCATCCAGTCTGATCTCACCACGACCCTCGCAGCCTCACTGAGGCCCAGCGACTCCAGACCCTTGATCGAAAGGCTTAAGGGCGCGTTGGAGCCACGCGAGCGATGGTTCTCAAGGCTGTCTACGGAGAAGACGAAGGGGACCCCTAGCGCGCTCTTCAAGCTCACTGCCGCGGGGACGAAATGCCAGTCATGAGCATCAATCAGCTCGACCTCGCGCGTCGTGGAGTGGTATATGTCTGCCGCGGCTCGTTCCACCTCTTGGTTGAGCGTGAGCGCCCATGTGAGAACGCTGATCTGGGCTTTGACGGGGTTCGAGACCCTGTAGGCTTTCACCCCGTCTGCTCCTTGGTGGTAGCCTACCCACGAGTCGTGGTACGTGATCACGTGTACGTCAACGTTCTTTCTCACGAGTTCCACGGCAAGGCTATTCACGTAATGAGCGAGCTGCCCAACGATTCTCGGCGGGAATTCCCATGCTAGGATTACGACCCGCAAGCTGAACTCCCGCTTCCCTAGCTGAAGAAGGAGCAGGCCCTGATTATCCCGACCCCGGTCAAGTAATACCTTCTCATTCCATCACTCGCAGTGAAGCTCATGGCGTACCCCTCGGAAACATGCCTATCAAGGATCTGATCGACTTCCTCTGCGCTGGCTTGAAGGATCTGCGCTAGTTCCTCGGGTCTCTTCGCCACCTCACTGTTGATGGCGCTCAGGTTGTGCAGGACTATCAGGAGCCTCTCCGAGAGCGGAAGCCTATCCTCATCCAATCCCTTTAACCTCTGACCTCTTTTCAGCTGGAAGACGCAAGCTTGCTCATCTTCCTAGGACCCAGTTACCGCAGCCTTCCATCAAGTGAACGCCTTGGCATAATAGCCTTGCGGCTGATCGTACCGTGAGCTTTCAGCCTGCGCAATCCTTGGACTGGCCTCACGCATTTCCCTCGCCTAAGCTCTACGATGAGCTGACGGGCTACCATCGCGGTTTAGGCTCGAAGAGCATGAAGGCCTAGTCGCCTTCACTCCCAGAAGCCCTGAGCTTGCGGAATGCGGAGGTCGAAGACCCGGGTTGACCCTGGCCTTCTTGGCCTGAGCGCGTTAAGCTCCTCTCAGCCTGAAAAGGGGCTGCCCGCTGGTTGGGAGTGCCTCTGGTTCAGAACGATGTGACCATGCATCCCGTGTTGGCTAAGAGTTTGGGAACCAAAAGCCTTTCTTGTGAGGAGTCGTATAGCCGAACTGACGAGCGGTCACGGATGGTCGTAGATAGGCTGAGCGTTCTGATGCTTTCGTGGGAGTTCCCGCCTAGAGTCATAGGCGGAATCTCATCCCACGTTAGCGATCTATCCGTGGCCCTAGCCCGCAAGGGCCTGAGCCTGCATGTGGTCACATGCGACTTCCCAGGAGCGCCCGACTACGAGGAGATGAATGGCGTCCACGTCTACCGTTTCGACTCGTACAAACCCAGTGCTCCAGGCTTCCTCTCATGGGTCTTCTCCATGAACCAGGACATGGCCCAGAGGGCCATGGAGGCGATAGACTCCCACCATGGACGGGTGGACGTGATCCATGCCCACGACTGGCTCGTGGCCAACGCCGCCATAGGACTGAGAGACCAATATGGGGCCTCGTTGGTTTCCACAGTACACTCGACGGAGGCCGGAAGAAGAGGCGGAATCCAGAACGATTACCAGAGAACCATAAACGAAGTGGAGAGGAACCTCATTAACCAGAGCTCAGGTGTGATCTGCTGTAGTAACTACATGGCGGGCCAGATCTCCAACGCATTCGGCGTTCCAAGAGAGAAGCTACACGTGATCCGCAACGGGGTGAACGTCTCTAGATTCGACATCAAGATCGATGTTCCATTCGTCAGAAGACGGTACGCTGAGCCTAATGAGAAGATCGTTCTGTACGTCGGAAGACTTGTTCACGAGAAGGGAGTCCATGTGCTGATAGGCGCAGCGCACGAAGTGCTGGGCGTGATACCGAACGTGAAGTTCATCATCGTCGGCGAAGGAGGCGCAAGGGAATACCTCCTCAGAGAAGCCTCGTACTTCGGCGTCGCGGATCGCGTCCTCTTTATGGGCTTTGTGGAGGAGAAGACGCTTACCTCGATCTACAGGGTCAGCGATGTTGCCGTCGTTCCGTCGCTTTATGAGCCGTTCGGGATCACCGCCCTCGAAGCCATGGCCGCCAAGGTGCCCCTCGTCGCCTCAGACACCGGAGGCCTCACGGAGATAGTGGAACACGACAAGACAGGAGTCAAGGTCTACCCCGACAACTCCGACTCGCTCGCATGGGGGATCCTGAGAGTCCTGGGAGATCAAGCCTACGCAGAGACGATCCGCGAGAACGCGTACCAGAAGGTCGTGAAGGTCTTCGACTGGAACACGATCGCAGACGAGACCATAGCCGAATACCGCCACGCCACAATGCCTCGCGCACCCGGCTCGGCGAGGATGCTCGACCTGCAGGTTCCTGTTCCCAGGTGGGACCGGTACCCTGACGAGTTCAGGCTCCTGCTCTTGCTGTACACTCTCGGAGCCGTCTCCAGTGAGCGCACGAGATCAGCCAGCGAGCTTTCCGTCCCGTTAGGAGTAGAAGTCAACGTGGTGCGGAGGCTACTCCGGAAGCTCGTCGAGGCAGGATACACCACGATCTCCAGGGACAGCTCGGGGAGAGTGACCTGGTACCTTACTAGGTCGGGAATACTTAGGGCCTGCTCGCAGTTCTCCTGACGGTCAGAGAGAGCGTGTCGAGGCGCGAACCAGCTCCTTGAGCGCAGCGAGACGGCTGCTCACGGCGTCATAGAGGCCCTGTCGGAGTTCCTCTCCTTGAGCGCCTGAGGCACGGACCTCTTCGAGCTTCTTCGCCAGTTCCTCGTCTCGCAGCGAGAGGCTTGCCCAGTTGCCGAAGTCTCCTCTCTCATTGTGGAACTCAAGAGACTCCACGTTGACCCTCCTAAGCGCGTCAGCCATGCCAACAAGGCCCCACGCCTTGACTCCGATGAAGCCCTCCTCTCCCGGGCCCTTGTTGAAGAGGAAGGGCTCGTTCGCCGCGATCAAGTTCAGTCGCAGCCTCGACTCGAAGTCGAGGATGACGGCCTGGGCGGTGACGAAGGCGTCGGCCGCGGAGTTGTACGGGCTGAAGTAGCTGTGGACCTCGCCGGGCGCGCCGCCGGCCGTGAACATGTAGTAGAGATGATCGCTCGTGAGCAGATACCTCCAGATCCTCAGGAGATCCTCGTCCTTCGACTCCTTTACGAGTGGCTCCAGCTCCCTCGTCTCCGTATAGTACGCCCACTGCATGGTATTGCCCAGCCAGCAACTAGTGTCTCGTTCCAGATCGGCCCAGGAGACCGTGCTAAGCTCGGGGACATCGATCTCGCCAACGGCCTTGTGCTTGCTCACGACCTCCGAGGGCATCGACATCTGGAGGTGCTGCCAGTTCAGGATCTCCCTCGGCAGATGCCTCAGAAAGTCATGTATCCCGGTCTCGGGCCAGTGGTGCTCCCCGAAGGTCTCGTAATCTGGGAAGACGCTGACACACTGGCCCTTCGTGGCCGCCAGCCAAGCCGCGTACTTGTCGGCCGTCAGCGGCCACTCATTCCACGACCTCAAGGAGAACCTGAAGCCTATGTCGTCGGTGAGCTTATAGTTCCTTAAGAGAACCTTTGTCTTGTCGCAGCCCCTCGCCCTATACACGTAGTCGGGCGACCTACCCTTTAGGATCCTGTCAACGCCCTCGGTGAAGATCGCGGTGAAGCCCAGTTGGTTCGCGACCTTGGCTATGGCGTTGTTGTAGAGCAGCTCCGTGTTCTCGAAGGTGGACGGCTCGGCTCCGAGCAGGTCCCTCAGTGCTTGCCGATGCTTCAGGATCTGCTCAGTGAACTCCTCCTTGGTCGGGTATAGTCCCGCCAGTGAATGGTAGTGGGTCTGGCATAGGAACTCAACGCATCCCGTCTCGCCGAGTTGCCTGAACGACTCTAGGAGGTCAGGGCTGTAGGCTTCACACTGCTCAAGGAAGACTCCGGAGATGCTGAAGGACACCTTGACCCTTTTCCTCTCGCTCTTCGATTCATCAATAAGCCTCAGCAGTATCTCGTTCGAGGGGAAGTAGCACTTCCTGCATGCCCGTTCGAAGATCTCCCTGTTCTTTGGGTCGTCGAAATAGTAGCTGAAGAGCTCCTCCTTCCGGAGGCGATGGAAAAGGTTGCGCTCCCAGAAGAAGCCCTTCTTCAGCCGGTACGGTTGATGGACCTCGAAAAGCAGAACGATGTCGGTCAACCCGTGCACCTGACGGCTCTGGATCAGAAACGATGGACTTTCTTTAAGCTTTAGGGCCTCCAGAGGGAGCACAAGCGACCGAGGCGATCGCCGTGGACCGCTTCTCCGTGCCAAGCTGTCGCTCTGCGTGCCGCCGCGCGGTCAGGTTGCGTGTGGCTGGGCTTCCCGGTGGCCCTCCTCACCGCGGTCCGGCTCGTCTGACGAGGCACCGCCGCCTGGCGCCGGGGTTCCAAGGCCTTTCCTGAGAAAGAGCGAGAAGAGAAGGAAGGCTGCAACGTAGAGGAGTCCGCCTGCTATGAAGATGTAGTCCCAGCTTGCGGCTGCCAGCACACCTGCTATCATCGGCGCCGCCACGGACGAAGGCGCCTGGAGGGCGTTGAAGGCGTTCACCTCCCTGCCCCTTCGGCCGTCAGGAGCCAGGTTCTGGACCATCACGCTCATCGCGGTCATCCCTATGCCGCCGCCTAGGAGGTCATGCACGATGAAGACGGCTACGAAGACGGGGACGGGGAAGGTGATGAATCCAACGGTTAGGAACGAGAAGACGTACGCCAGGAGCGAGAACATGTAGGTCCGTCGCGTGCCCAGTCGCCTGATGAAACCGTCGGCTAGGGGAGTGGTCAGGAAGGCCAGGCGATGGACAGCCGTGACGATCGATATCTGGGACGTGTCGAGACCGTACTTCCCCATGAAGTAAAGCGGCAGGAGGAACCCGTGCGCGATGCCGAAGCCCAATCCCCCGATCGCCGAGCAAGCAGAGAGGACCTTTAGGTCCCGGTGGAACCTGAAGCTGTACGCCTCTCTCAGCGATATTCTCCTGCCCTGCGTCCTCCGGCCGTCCTCCCTGTATGACAGCATTATGGACAGCTTCACAGCCTCGACGCCGGCGAGGAGGAAGAAACAGCCCGAGTAGCCCAGGTAGGCCAGGAGAGCTGCGAAGGAGATGCTTCCGATCGCCTGAAGCACGAAGTTGGACGCGGTGAACCACGAGAGGAACCTCGAGTACGTCCTTCGTGAATTCTCGTAGAGCATTATGTTGTGCACGGAGTTCCGAAGTGCCTCCTGCAGGTCGTGTATGAACTTGTTCGCGAGTATCTCCAGCTTGGCCGCGGAGAAGGGGAACATGCCCTTCGCGATGACGCTTAGCGTCGAAGACGCCAGGTAGATTCTCTTTCGCCCATAGACGTCGCCTGTCTCGCCTAGGAAGACGCCGAAGAAGGAGAGGACCAGCGTGGAGATGCCGAAGATCAGCCCCATATCGATCAGCGAGACGCCTCTTTGCTGCAGGTAGAGAGGGAAGAGCAGCTCGAAGACTCCCATCACCAACGCGGAGAGCAGACCGACGGCGAAGAGGACCCTGATGTTCGCGTTCAAGAAGGTCACTTCTGACATGAGGCTTCGTCGGTGATCACGCCGTTAAGGCGCAGCGGAGCAGGCCATGTGGTCTGCGCCTGAGCCTTGCGCGCGACACGTAGAGGCAGAGCCATGGCTGAGGCTACGCCTTCGAGGGCATCCCTCTTAGCTTCTTGCCGTTCCGCTTGCACCAGTCTGCGACCATGCTGGTGTCCCAGCCGATGCAGAAGTCGCAGATGCCACGGTCTATGTGATACTGGCATTCCTCCGCGCTGCCGCATTCGGCCCTGGGGCGAACTCCCGCGTCCAACGCCATCTGGTAGGCCTTATCTTGATCTGCCCTTATCCTCTCCCAGTAGTCGGCTTGCCTGTAGGGTTTGCCCGGCGTCCGTAGGCTCAGCCCGTAATCCGTAGGTCCGAACTGAACCATGTCTATGCCGTCTATTGCCAGGGCTTCCTCCAGGTTGTCCATAAGGCTCTTCTTCTCCACCATTATCGCTATGACGATCTCGTCGACGTGCTTGACATAGTCGTCCGGTCGGACTCCGCGGGTGCCCATGAAGCCATTCACGCCCTCAGGCGGCAACTTAACCGCCCTTACGCATTCCCTCGCCTCTTCGACAGAGGTGATGTCGGCGAAGAGTATGGACTGAAAGCCAGCTGCGATAGCCCTCTGCGCCAGCCAGTCCTTGGGGTTGCGGTCGATCTTGATCATCGTCGATAGGCCTGTGAGCTCCGCGGCCCGGCAGATGTTGTCCAGGTCATGGAGGTCCCAGGCGCCGTATTGGCTTCCGAACTCCGCGTAGTCAAACTGGCCGGTGTCACCCACATACTCCCATAGCGTAGGCCAGGTACTCGAAAGATGCGTTCCCAACGTCGGCCTGTCCTGTCTGAGCAGCATCCTTAGCTTGTTCTCCATATGGACCGCGAGGAGCGCACTCCCTGACGTGAGAACTTAAGGCTTCTGGACCTCATGGGCAGACCCCTCGTGCGCGAGAGGATGCGCGCGCTACCGGGGTACCGCGGCAAACGGCGGGCCTCGCGGCCAGAAGTAAAGGCTTAAGCCCGGCGAGCCTCGATCGCAGAGTCCAGCGTGGGAGCATGAAGATCACGAAGCTGGAGACCTTCTTGGTTAAGCCACGTTCGCTGTTCCTCAAAGCCCATACGGATGAGGGGCCGGTCGGACTGGGAGAACCCATCCTAGAGGGACGAGCGCTCACCTGCGCTCAGGCCGTCGCCGAGCTGGAGCCCTACCTAAGGGGCCAGGACCCAACCCGCGTGGTCCACCACTGGCAGGCCATGTACCGTCACGCGTTCTACCGCGGCGGACCGATCCTCACAAGCGCCCTCTCCGGCGTGGAACAAGCCCTATGGGACCTCACAGGCAAAGCCGTAGGAATGCCAGTCTACAGGCTACTGGGCGGGCCGACGCGCGACCGAATCCGCATGTACGGCTACGCAGGCGGCAACACCCCAGAGGAGGCCGCCAATAGCGCACGGGAACAGGTGCGGCGAGGCTACACCGCGCTTAAGACCGGAGTCTATGGAGGCCGGCCGGCCCGGATCGTGGAGTCGCCGGGCTTCGTCGAGCGAGCAAGGGCCATCTTCGCTGCGATGCGTGAGGCCGTAGGCCCGGAGGTGGATATCGCGATCGACTTCCACGGAGCGATCAGCCCGCAGGCTTCGGCGGCGCTGATCAAGGCCTTGGAGCCCTACCAGCCGATGTTTGTCGAGGAGCCCGTGCAGTGCCAGAACGTGGATGTCCTGGCGAGGCTGGCGCGGAAGACCCATATCCCGATCGCTACGGGGGAGCGTATCTTCACCAAGTGGGGCTTCAGGGAGATCTTGGAAAAGCACGCAGCCTCGATCCTCCAACCTGACCTCTCCCACGCCGGGGGCATCTTCGAATGCCGGATCATCGCTGGTATGGCCGAGAGCTACTATGCCGGGATCGCGCCCCATTGCCCGCTGGGCCCCATCGCCTTGGCCGCCTGCATTCAGCTCGACGCCTCCATACCTAACTTCCTCATCCAAGAAGGCAGCGCCTTCGGCGTCGGGTACCTGAAGGATCCCTTCGTCTTGAAGAACGGCTACATAGAGACCCCACAGGGACCGGGGCTGGGGATAGAGCTCGATGAAGACGCGCTGGCGGATAAGATCGTCCGAGAACCCGAGAAGTTCTGGGTGAACCCCCAGACCTACGATCCAGACGACGGCTCGGTCGTGGACTGGTGAAGACCCCAAGACGCCTACGCTTCACCCACCTCGCAGCCTCACAGCGAGCCTGATGACGTATGGTTCATGTCTTCTGCTCCGCGTTGCGCCCTGCGCCAGCGAGCATTCTGTCCTTCGGTACGGAAATGGAAGAAAGGCTTTGAGATGTGGCAAGAATCGCAGGGGCGCAGACCGTGGGCGGGGCGGCGCCCCTTTTCCTTGCTTCCTCCTGAACCCCGGCGCAAAGCGATGAGCCCGGCCTTACGGTCTGTTCTACCGGGGGGCTCATCCGTATGCTCAGCGACCTTGAGCTTTCCCTACGCGAGCTACGCAGGCCCGGATTCTGGACGGGGTCACTCGGCTTCTGCCTTCTTCTCAGCAACGGCTGCTCGGGCGTCCTCGTGCTTCTGCCGTTCTGCAAGGCATCTTCTGGCGTACGGGCACCAGTCGATGCAGGAGGCGAGGTCCCGGAAGACGACCCTACCGCATTTCCGACATGTGGTCTTGTATTCATCTGAGAAGAGCTCCAGCTCAGAGCCGCAGTCGGGGCAGACGACCACTTCGAGCCTGAGGTCGAGGGCCCCCGGACATTGAACGGGCACCGTTCACACTACGTATACGAGCTCTCAGGCGCGCCATTTCTATCTTTCGTTTCAGATCAAACCAACCAAGCCTATGCCCGGGCTGGGAAACACCGGCGCGATCCATCACTTGTCCACGAGATGAGCATCGGTCGACTCGAGATGGCCGCTGTCTCTACGCCAGATCACGCGCGGCTCTACCAGTCTCACCTTGCGTCTGAACATCGGGCCGTCCAGGACGAAGGTCTCTAGTTCGCCGCCTTCGCCGGCCACATCGAACCCATACTTGGTCGCCAGTCGGCTCAGCTCATCTACGGATTCAAAGGTCAAGGCCCGGCCGATCCAGCCTTGGTCTAAGCCCTGAGCCGCAACCGCGGAGATGAGGACCTCAAAGCCTGCCTCGACGATCTCCCAGAGCAGCGTCCGGGGGCTCTTACCCCATAATGGCGCAACGCTCTTCAGTCCTAGCTTTTCGCTCAGAGCCTCTATCCTCCGTTTCTGGAAGCTGCTCCGTATTACTCCTGAGGCTACGCAGTCAGCTTCTTCCTCTCTCGCCGCGGCGCGCAGAAAGGCCTCGAGGACGACCAGTTCCTCCTCGGCTTCGACAGGGACCTGAGGCATCACGTGCCGGAATCCCATCGCCTCGGCCTGAAGGGGCGTCCACTCCGCCAGCGGTCGGTGGAACATCCAGGAATCATGCTTGGCTGGAAGGAAGGTTACGAGAGAGGCCACCTCGAAACCCTGGTGAACCAGGTACCAGAGGGCGTAGACGCTGTCTTTCCCCCCTGAGAAGAGAACGATGACTCGCATTAGCCCTGGCCTCCTCTGGGGAGAGCTGCCTATGAGGCGGCCCTTATCTCGGACCTGAGAGACTGAATCAGTCTCTCGATCGTGGCCTTGGCCCTTTCCACCCGGCGCTGGTGGTCTGAGAGCATCCGTTCATAGACTTCTCGAGACATCGCTCTGGCCCTGTAGCGTCGCGTCAGCCCCTCAATGCCAGCTTCGCCAGCCTCGATCTCTGCCTCCGTCTCCTCGATCCTTTGAAGGATCTGAGCGTATCTCTCCCCTGCCTGCCTCAGCTGTGGGGCCTGCTCAGCCAAGGTCTTCTCGATGACCGTCCTGCGACGTGATATCGCGCCCATCCTTTCTCTGTATGCTCCCCTGCTCAGTCTTCCTTCACCCAGCTCCAGGGCCAGCCTCTCAGCCTCCCTCCTGAGCCTAAGCCTCTGCTCTAGGGCGTCCGCGACGGATCGAATGAGCGACAAGGGCAAGGTCGGGGCCACGGTCACGGGCGTGATCCTACGCCTGGAGAGGAAGACGGCTAACCCCACGGCGGCGAGGGTGCCGCCCAGCAGGGAAGGCCGTAGGGCCGCCCAGAGGGGCGAGTACCGGTAGGTGAGAGAGAACCCTAAGGCATCGAGGGGCGTAACATGCCGGCTAGGCCATGAGATGGACTGGGTAAACAGGTCTTGGGTGCGGTTCCAGGAGCCGTCGCCGCCGCTGACCGCTGTCAGCTCCGCCCCCTCCGGGAGCATCGCCATGGCGGAGAACTCTCTCACCGTGGCGTTGATGCCCAAGGGGGCGTCGAGCTGAAGCGTGTAGTCCGTGCCGAAAGCCTTGGCTTGAAGGTACGTCTTGGCTTGAAGATGGTAGCTGACCGAGACACTCGCCTGCTCATCCTTGGAGAGGTCGTTCCGCAACGTGACGGTGACGCTGCCACGTCCACCTGGGCTGCCGGCCTGGAATTCGCTCTGAAGCGGACCCAGAGGGTCCTCGGCCTCCGCCGCGTACGCGTCTCGGGGCAGGAACAGCCTCACGGCTGAGAGCGTCTTGGAGGTTGGGTTTCGAAGAAGGTAGTCTTCCCTAAGGGATATGTCGGCTTCACCCGAGAGGAAGATGGACCTTCTCATGCTGATAACGTCGAGAACCTGGAGATCGCCTTGCACCGCGACCTTTATGATCGGCGAGGAGTAGCTCTCCACGTTGAGGGCTTCTTGGCTGAGGACGGTGCCGTTTGGAGACGTAGTGGCGTTGAAGCCCGGAGGGTAGGTGGTCGGCGTCACTCCCGAGGGAAGCAGGACCGTGGCGTTCAAGCGGGATATGTTGGCTTCGAGAGCTGGGTAAGTGTAGAGCGAGACCGTGTAGCCCGGGGAACTGTACGAGAGGAGGTCGGAGAAGAAGAGGCGGAGCGTCAAGGTGACGCTCTCTCCTGGCGCAAGAGGCTGCGGCAAGAGCACCTTCAGCCCATAGAGGCCGGGCGTCCCCAGGCCTTCATGCTCAATGCGGAGTCTCTCGCCTTGGGGTCCATATGCCTCCTCCACATCGATGCCCCTGGAGAGATTCTCTGGAAGCCCGACCTTAATGTAGGTAAGAGCCGCGCCCCCGGTGTTCCTCAGCTCTATGGTATCGTTGACGAAGACCGCGCCGCCGTTATAGAGCGTCATAACATGCTCTGCCTCCGCGGAGAACGCTGCGGTGGGCTGCGGCTGCGCTTCCGACAGGGCGACCGCGGGAAGGAGCATCAGAAGCAGAGCAAGCCCCAGAAGAGCTGCGGCCTTCATCCAGCTCACTTCGAGTTTCCCCAAGGATCGTTGGCGAGTCAGTGCACCTATGCGGTATTAATCTCTTTTGCGCCGTACGAGCCAGATGCAGGGCTGAGCAAAGGCTTTTCTACCTGGGCCCGTTGACTCGCTGTTGACGGTCCCGGTAACCACGGTGCATCCTTTGATTGTGATAGTCAGGTTCTTCACCCGGCTGAGGGAGATCACGGGCCGGAGCGAGGAAGCCGTCGAGCTTGGCAACGGGGCCACGGTGAAGATGGCGCTCGAGGCCCTTTCGGCCAGATACGGGGAGGAGTACGCCAGGTACGTTTTCGCCAATGAGCCCGCGGGCTTCCAGCTTCAATTCCTGATCAACGGCCGTAGCATAGCCCAGATGGAAGGCTTGGAGACAAAGCTCAGAGACGGCGATACCCTGGCAATAGTCCCCCCGGTTGGCGGAGGCCAAGCCTCATCCGGGAGGCTGTCACAGAATAAGTCGGGTAACCTCGTCTCCTGCAAGAGCCTAACCAAGAGCACCGAGCGTAGAGGCATCTTTGAACCAAAGCTGAAGGGATACGGGGGCGGAGGCCGATCGCTAGCATGCCTGCGAGCGAACGGGAAGCCGGGCATGGTGGGATCAGGTAAAGAAGAGGCTCTGACGCGCGCGGCAATTGCAACCTTCCCGCAACCGCTATGCCTCTCTTTCCTCTGAACGCTTAAATATCGACGCGGAATTCGTGTTTAAATCGTATTTCAATCTAAATACGCGGACTCATATTCTCCGGCGGGCGAGGCTGGGACGCCGCGGGAGGGGAGTTGAGTGAAACTAATAACCCTTCACCTGCCTGAAGCCTACCTGAAGGAGCTGGACGGGCTTGTGACCGAGAGGTTCTATTATAGTCGAGCTGACGCGATCAGGAGTGCGGTGCGAGACCTTCTGTCGAGGGAGGTCTGGGAGCGGAGCGCGCTCGGCTACACGCAGCTAACGGGAGCACAAGAGTAAAAAGGGGTGGAAAGCCGCCTTGGCCCAGTCTGTTACCGTTGATCCGAGAAGCCTCAGACATGGCGAGGAGTCCCTTCTGGCGACAGTGGTTGGCGTCATCCAAAGCCGATCCTTGGCAGCGACAGAGGCCCCTCCTCGCGGTCGATCGCGCCAACTGACGCGTAGCGCCCTTGCCCTAGACCTGTATGAGCTTGAGCCCTGCGAGAACGATGAGGAGCTGCCGGAGCTAGACCTGGAGCTTTACGAGCTGGAGGAGCAGGGCTAGGACCCGCTTTTCGGGCTGTAGTCAGCTCCGTACTGCAGGCCATCGATCCCTGAAGGTCCGCGTTTCGCGGGGAACCCGGCGATCCGGGGTTCTCGTATCTGCGAAGACTTAAGAAGTGGGGTTGCGGCTTTTTGGGGCCGTGGGGCCGTGGTCTAGCCTCGGTCGCGTAACGCGGCCGCTGGACAGGTTAAGACGACAAGGTAAGCCTCGTTAAGGGCTCCAGAAGCATGACGCGTTCGCTGACCGCACGGGGATGAGGAGGTTCTGGAGCGCGGGTGAGACCCGTTTACCGCCGGATCGAAGCCGGCCGGCCCCACTCAACGGCTATCCGCGGGTACGTTCTCTCGCAAGACGTGACGCGCGGTCTCTCGCGGGTCTGGTTCTGATGGAATCTCCATGAAAAGGTATTTCCCTCCTCTTGGCTTGGTAGAGTTCGTTGACGAAGGGGATAGGGGACTAGCCCATCACCATCGGCTTTGAACATCGCAGCTCTGGACTATGAGAGGCAGGGGCATCCGAAGGAGGGATGCTCCCTCACCGTATGCTGGGAAGACGACTAGAAGGAATACGTTGTAAGCTGGAGAGCTTGACGGCAGAGGGCCGAGGAGGTAGTCCATCTGTTCATCCCGTTATGTGCTTGAAGCCTTAAGAAAGCTTAAGCATGGAGTCGACGAGCAGTTAGCGGGTGCCCGTTCAACATTGAGCGTCCCTGCGAGCTTCAGTGAGCGGTTCCACAGATACATAAACGAGGTCTCAAGGGCCAATACCGAGCCGGTGAAGGCGTTTCTCCTTCTGGAGTTCATATGGAGCACGTTCGGCAGAATCAGTGCCGACTACGCCGACAATCTATTTCCAGACCTAGATAGGTACGTGAGGTACAAGGGTGGCACTGTCGCCGTCAAGGGCAGGATAGACGCTCTTCTCGGCAACCTCATGATAGAGCTTGAGAGAGATCCGGGCACGAAGTTGATGGAGGCAAAGGACCAACTTCGGAAGTATACCGCCATTCTCTGGTCGACGGAAGGGAGGCAGAGGGCGGGCTACATGGGGATGACAGCCGACGGGGTTGATTTCCGAGTCTACCGGCAAAGGGCCCACGTCCCAGATTACCGATCAGCAGAGAGGAGGTGCTCAACAACAACGGGTTCGCGGAGGGAAGCTAAAAGATGAATTGTCCCTATTGTAGAGAGAATCTGATAATAGTCAGAAGAGGAGCTGAGTATCATTGTGACCATTGCAATAGGGACTTACGAAAGATTAGAAGTGGTGAATTTTGCGAAGTGAAGTATAAGGATAGAAGTGGTTACTTACTTGTTGGCATATTGCTCATCCTTTCTGCATTCTTCCTTTCTGGACTCCTCTTTTTGTTTCCTCTTCATGTAAGCCCAGTTTCAGCTGGAGTACTCCTGGCAATCTGCATTACAATCGGACCTGCCATGGTTTCTTATAGACCCTACACCATTGTAAGTTATCCACCTCCTAAGGAAACCGCCTTTAAAGCATATCCCCTTCCGCCTTCATTTGACTCGGTACGTACACATTCAGAATTCGAGAGGATGGTTGCCTTACTACTTGAGAGGATGGGATACAGTGATGTTCGACATATTGGTGGACCCGGTGACAAAGCTATAGATATAACTTGCTATAGAGATGGACTCCACTATGCCGTTCAATGCAAGAAGCTTGGTACGGGCCATAAAGTCGGAAGTCGGATGATGCAGGGTTTTTGTGTTATGATGAAAGGCTACCATGAAATAGAAAGAGGGATTTTTGTAACAACTTCAGTCTTTACTAAAGATGCAGAAGATATAGCAAAGAAATTCAATGTCGAGTTGATTGATGGTCACACACTGAAAGACCTTATGCAAAGATATATGGAGAGGCCTCAGGAATGACTGATTTTTCGGGAGTCTTGGACGATATTCGGGAACCCTCCTCTTCAGCTCAGACAAGGTCGTCTGCGTCGGGTTGAGAAGAGAAGAGGACATCCGCGTCGCCATCGAACGCCTACGAGCCTTCCTCAAGTAGCTTCTTGACGAGTTCCTCGTTGTTCTGTGCTCTTATGAAGGCGGGCACGTTCTTCTGCCTCGTCGCCTTGTAGGAGACGAAGAGCCACTCGCCCGTCTCCAGCTCCGTCGTCCTGTCGAGGAGATCGTAGCTCAGGGAGAAGGCGTCCGCGATCACCATCCTGTCGTAGAACCTCGGCAGCGTGCTCACAAAGTACGTGTGCAACTGCTGCAGGGCGTTCACGTTCAGATGCGCCACCCTCTGCGTGCTAATCCAGCAGTGGGCCCGGTACTTCCTCCCCTGCCTCAGAAGCGCCTCCACCGCCCTGTTAGACTGATCACTGTAATCGGCGCGAACCGTCCGGTCTGGAATGAACTCCTGAGCCTCGTCCAAGACGACGAGCAGCCTCTTCCTCAGCCCCACCGTCTTCTTCAAGAGAAGCAGGCGATGGATGAACTCTGAGACGCAGAGCCGCGCCTCATCAGGCTCGGGAACGTAGACGATGCTCAGCCTCGGAGCTGAGTCGCCTAGCACGTAGCCTGAAAGCCTTGAGGGGCTCATCAACACCGCCCGGTCCTCGCCCTCCCTCACCCGAGCAGCTGCGCCCGCGGAGTCGCTCACGTAGTTGACCAGGCTCGTGATGTCCTTGCTGAGAGCGGACATGGAGTGAACCGACTGACCCAGCCTGGTAAGGATCTCCGTAAGCCTAGCCTTCTCCGCCGACGGGAGATCAGCCACGTCCAAGTCGGGGTCAAAGCCCCTCTGCCCAAAGAAGAACGAGGACAGCTCCTGTAGGGTCATCGTGACAGGGATGCTCCCGGAGCCCTTGTCCTCCGCTATCTTCCTCAGCAGCTCGATTATGTATCCCAGCGAGAGCCTAGGCATCTCCTCCGACGCGGCAAGAGAAAGCCTTTGAACCCGTCCGTCTTCGAAGGCCTTGCTGACCGCGTCCTCCAAGCGGCGTGACCCTATGCTCTTCTCCAGGGTCTCCGGGACAGCCTGAGAGGAGAGGAACTTCTCCGCGTCGTCCTGGAACTCCTCGGTTGAGAAGACCCTCCCGCTCTCAGAGAGCAGATCGACCAGGTGGACGGCGTACTCGCCGGCGATGTCGAAGATGACCACATTCAGATCCGGCATAGACCCGAGCGCTCGCCGCACGAGGACCGAGGTCAGGTTGGACTTGCCCACGCCCGTAAAGCCGAAGACGCCCATATGGTACTTGACCATGTTCTCGATGTCCGCGTTGAGAGGCATCTCGAAGCCCAGCAGTGAGCCTACCTCCACGCCGCCCTCAACGCAGAGGAAGCGTCTCACCGAGTCCTTCGAGAGAAGACGAACGCGAGACCCGACAAGCGGGACCAGCCTCGTCCGGGAGAAGGAGACCCCGGCCGGCGTAGGGCTCATCGCGTGATAAGTGGGGATGGCTCCCACATCTATCCAGGTCTCGTCGCTGCGGCCCCACGCAGAACTGATCGTGTCCAGGTACTCCTTCCTCAGTACCGTGGGCATCGCCACATCCATGCCCAGCATCTGGAAGTGCGTCGGCCGAAGGGAGACCACCTCGTAGATGATGTGCATGGTCTCCCCGGCGCCCGGCCGCTCTATAGCGACGAAGCAGGGGTCGTGAAGCCGATCTAGGACCACGAAGTCAAACCTGGCCTCGAGCACCGCGATCGCGCTGCTCACGGTGATCTCGCCCTCCCGCATCCTAGACGTCCTCGTCAGAACCCGGTGGTCTCTAAGCCTCGCCTCGAACCTGCCCCCGAGGTCGTCAAAGACCCCCTTCAGTAGCTCGCTCAACCCCGCATCAACTCCTGAGCAGCTCTTCCACGCGCAGCCTCGCTCTCCGCTCTGAGGTCCCTATACCTTCGCATGATGGAAAAGACCTTTCTCCTCCTGGCTAGGGAGCCGAGGTGCAGGTCAGCTACCCCACGGAGAACGCCCTTCATCGCCTTCACCTCAGCCTTCGCCGCCCTATCAGCTAGGAAGAGAAGCTGGTTATGCCCCAGGGCCTCCAGCACCTCAGGGTTATCCGACCTTGAGAGAATGAACAACACCATGTTGTCCAAAGGGCTAAGCCCCTCCTGCTCAAGGAAGAGGCTCAAGGTCGTTTCACCACCCCACTCAGACGCCCGCACCTCCCTCGTGAGAGCGATGTCAAAGGCGGGGTCATAGGGGCGCTCGTAGAGGAAGACCGGCGACCTCAGGGAGGGATCAACGCTCAGGCTTCTCAGCTGGAAGTAGGCCCTTGTGAGCATTCGCTCCCTTGACACAACCTTCCTGGCCGCGCGGAGCGGCGTTTTGGTATCCTCGCTATGAACCAGAGTGGTGAAGCAGGCATCGTAAGCCAGGGACCTCCAAGGAGTCGAGATCGCGTCCGAGTTGGTAGCGCTCAGAGCGGTCAGGAACGCCCGGTCGTTCTTAAGGTTCGGTAGACCAGCCGAGGGGCGAAGGTACCCGGAGGCCACGGAGTACGGGATGACGGCCCTTGAGAAGTCCGTGGCCCCCGTGTCCTTCACCACGCCTATGACGGGAATCCGGTTCCTTGAAGCCTCGTCAAGCAAGGCGTAGAAGAGGAGCAACCCGACAATGCTCAGGTCTAGGAAGGTGGTCCAGCGGCCGCCGGGAAGCTGAAGCGGGTGCCTTGAGCCGTGAAAGATGCGCGTGGCGACGCCTGAACCGGCCTGGAAGCTCCTCCTCCAGTAATCCCTGGCCTCCTTCCTTATCACGAGGCGAGAAGGATTGGAGTCTTGGAGAAGAGCCTCGCCGTGGGCCTCGTTGAACCTCAGTACGCGCCCCACAGCCCGGGCCGCGGTGTCATCGGTCAAGTGCAGCCTTTCCGCCAGGTCAGCCTTCGATAGCTCCCCCTCAGAAAGGAGGGCTTTGACCGCCGCGTAGACCAGGTAGGGTCCCCGGGGAGGCACGTAGAGGCTTGCTGGGCCTAAGGCGTGGGCTAGGCGAAGGTCAAGGGCTGAGACTGGGCCCAGGTCGGTGGCGAGACCGACGAGCGAGGAGCTTTCGGGTCGGAGCGCGCCCTTGTCCAAGGACCTCAAGGTTGCATACGTTGCCGAAAGGGACCTATCGAGGAGGATGACACCCGTCCGCTCCGCCCTTGCGGCCTCAAGCCCCAAGTAGAGCTCAGCTATGGTCATCAGGCTGAAGGGCACCCTTTGGATCGACTGCTCTAGCTCCCAAGGAGTTTCAGGCATGCGTTCGGGGCCAAGCACCTCAGATGTATCCTCGATCCAGAGGGGCACGGCCGCTGAGACCGAGAGCCTGGAGTCCCTCTCCGCGCGCCTGAGGTCGCAAGCTAGGTCAGGCTTAGCTGTGACATCGCATCGGAACGCAGTTGCGCAGACGTAGAAGAAGAGCATCTCCAGCCTCTCGTCGTAGTCCATCGAGCCGTCGATCCCCACCATAGACTTGGGGTGATCCCCAATGAAGGCGCGAAGGCTTTCCCTTGCACGAGCCTCGTCGAGAGGCTTTGTCAGCGATGCCAGGTCCTCTCTGCCATCGAGGGCCCTGAGCCTCTCCTCGAACAACCCGACCAGGGCCACGGTGTGGCTTCTCAGGCGCTCTGCGACAGGCGTTGACAGGCTGCTCGCCTCTTGGGGAAAGCAGCTACCTGGTATGAAAGACTTTGGGCCGCCACCATCCTCACGCCGGGTTTCGTACGGCTTACCATCGCCACTTTGAGGCGCCATACCATCGGCCGGGAAAGGCTATTATCCTGCGCCAAGGGAGTTCGCCTCGGGGCTTGCGGATTGCCAAGCGACTCAGGCGCTGAAAGGTTCCTTAACGCGCTCTGGCAGCGCGAGATCGAGCGGATCAACGACCATCTGCCGAAGGTCAGACGCAGCCTTGAGGAGCTTCTCAAGACGGACAGGCCTGAACTACCGACGAGGAGCGGAGGCCTCCACTACCTTGACAGAGAAGACCTAGAGTACCTAGCCAGGGAGATCCCTGAGCAGTACCACGGCCAGGTTATGCTTCCGATCATCCTAGCTCGCCGGCTTGACCTAGGGAAGGGCATCTTCACCGTAAGCGGCAGCAGGATCGAGCAGAGCATCGTCCGATGGCTCCTCGAAGCCGGAAGCCAAGGGAAGTTTGAGGTACACCGCGGCGATGATGAGCCCCTCTTCATCTATCGGCCCCAGGTCGGCGCGCTGATCGCGGGTCACCGAACCCTCTTCGCCGTGGCCTTCGTCTAGCCCGAGACCGCGCCTGGAAGGGGCAAGCTGCAGTCTCCAAGCTTACGCGGCGAAGAAAAGGCGTGATCGCCTCGATGCAGGCCCCGTGGCGCTAGTCCTTGATGCCTTCCAGGTAGGAGATCGCCTGCCAGATCCGGGTCCTCGTGTAGATGGGCATGTTCGGGTCTTGGCTGATCTCGTCGAGGATCTCCATCGCGTTCATCGCCCGAGCGGCCAGGGTGAGCTTCTCCGACTGAAGCTGATCGATGCTCTCCTTCGCAGCCCTCCTTATGTTCCTAGGGGTCGTAGTGTCCATCGACACTACTTGCAGGATCTCCACGGCCTGCTTGATCTTCTCCGCGTACTCTTCCATCCTTCTCTTCTTGGCGGCCAAGTCTCAAGCCTCCGTTCTCCTTCTTTGGAACCATGATGCTTGGTGGCTCCTGAAAGCTCCACGCACTAGGAGCAGACTGCAGGATTTAAGGCTAAGCAGACCCCGCGCAACTGCGGCGGTCCGACCGGCCTCGAAGAGCTGAGAGGCTGGCTCATCATCTGAAGGCTTAAGCCTAAGAGACGAGGCGTTATCCACAGCGTAGCGGCGCTCTGGACGCAGGGGAGTTCCCAACCATGCAGGAGAGGGAGAAGGGTCCGCCCGTCAGGAGAATGGCTGAGCTTATCAAGTCCGGCGCGACGATGCTCTCGGAGAACTGTCCAGACTGCAAGGTGCCGCTCTTCCGGCTTAAGGGCGAGGTCTTCTGTCCCAACTGTGGGAGAAGAGTCCTGCTGGTGAGGAGCGAGGAGGAAGTGGCGGGTGCAGCGGCCACGGTGGCCCTGACGGGCGTAGAGGAGACGATCATGGCCAGGATCACGGGCCTCAATGAGCGGCTGAGGACTGAGACCGACCCGGAGGAACTCCAGAGGCTCGGCAGCCTCCTCTCGATGTGGCTTGATATCCTTGGCAAGGTCAGGTCGCTCAAGGCTGGACCTGGGAGGACGGGCACGGCGGCCCCATAGCGGAGAGAAGAGCCCAGGGAAACGCTGGGTGGCGGGGAACGCTAGGTTTCCTCCATCGCGTATCTGTCTCCCCAGGTTTCGAGGGCGAGCCGCAGCTCCTCGTGGCTCTTAGCGTACACCCCGACCGGGATGCCCTGCATGTGGGCGTCGATCGCCTGCCTCATCGCCCTGGCCCCCGACCTAGTCCCCTTGGGATGGCCGTGTATGCCCCCGCCAGCGTTTATCACGCAGTCGCGCCCAAGGATGTCCAGGTTCGCCGCCACGATGCCGGGGTGGACACCCCCGGAGGCCACGGGGAAGACGTTTCGCAGGCCGAACCAGGGCTGGCGGAGGAACTCTGCTCCGCGCTTGACCTCGGCGACGGCCTTCTCCATCTTCCCGGCGCCTGTGCCCGTGTGCATCTGGTCGCCGCCGGCCAGCCTGACGAGCTTCAGCAGAACAAGCGGATGGATGCCATGCTTCGGGTTCCTCGTGAAGGCCGCGTGCATCGTCCGGTGGACGTGCAAGGGAAGCCCAATAGACGGGTCCTCGGCGAGCATCTGGACCGCGGAGAAGCCCGCCGTGAGCACGTCGATCATCAGCATGTTCGCTCCGTGGCTCTTCGCCGTCTCCGCCATTTCCAGAAGATCGGCGACGTTGGAGGTCACGTTCACCGCGTAGAAGACCTGCCTCTGGGTCTCGCTCCTCGCTCGGTCGAGCGCCTCCATCACGGCGGAGGTCCGTTCATCCAGGCGGCAGAAGGCCTGGTTCGAGAGTGTCTCATCGTCCTTGATGAAGTCTACGCCTCCCACCGCGGCCTCGTAGGCGACCTGCGCGGTCTGCTTCGGGTTGAGGCCTACCTTGGGCTTCACGATCGTGCCCAGGTGAGGCCGCTGGTTTTCGAGCGTACTGACGCGTTCCCGTATCCCGTCTATGCCGAACCGGGGGCCGGGGAAGGCCTCTATCGCGGCCTTCGGGAACTCTAGGTCTAGGAGGCGAACGTTCCTTAAGGCAGAGAGCCCGAAGAGGTTCCCGGCGACTATGCTGAGAACATTCGGAATCCCGCCCTTCTCAAGGTCGAATAGGGCGGTGGGGAAGGCTATCGAGACCAAGCCCTTCTGTCCATCGTCCCATCTGAAGACCTTTGCCGGAAGCGTCTCTGCCGCCCAAGGGGTCAGGGTCGTCAGCTCAGTCCATGTCCCAACCGATTCCTCCGTGGCTATCTGGACCCCGGCCTCTTGGAGAGGCAGGTCGCTTTCCACCAGGTAGGTGGCTGTGACGTGTCGGTCCGGGTCTATCTCCTCAGGCCTGGCAAGGAAGATGCTTCGTTCCCGCCCGGAAACGTCCTCGGTCTTGTATGGAACGCGTGAAGCAGCCATCGCTGAAGCCGCCCCTGAGTGATCCCTGAGCCTTTCGAGGCGCCTGCATGTAACGTTTTCCCATTAGGGCTTTCCATGTCGGCCTAGTTCCTCGGCGACCCATCCGAGGTCGAGCTCATGGAGCTTCGCCGCCGTCGGGATGCCCGTCTCCTCGTCCCAGCCCATCATCTGGTAGTAGAGCCTCTTGGCCGCTAGGAAGGCTTCGCGGCTGTAGGCAACGCCTGCGAGCGGCCCCTCGGTGAAGGCGTGGAAGAACCTGTCGGGGATATCATCATCCCCGCTGGCGAAGCCCTCGCGCACGTTGAAGGCCCGAGTCAGGTTCGCGGCGCGTTCACCGACCTTGAGCAGCTCCCAGATCGAGGTATCCCAGCCGGTGGCGGCGCGTATGATCTCGGCCACCTGGCTGTAGGACCAGGGTGGGAAGATGCAGAGCACGGCGGAGTTCATGAAGTGTCTCCAGAGCGTGAAGTAGGTGAATGCCCTCGTCTTCCGAGCGTCCAGCCGCTGTGCGGGCAGCGGCTCAAGTATGCCCAGCGTCTTGCTGTCCCTCAGCAGCTTGGTCTCCTGGCTCCAGGCCGTGTCGTGGAAGTTGTGTACATGGTCGGCTCCCGTGGGCGAGACCGCGTAACCCAAGCCCAGCGCGTGCTTGAGCCGCGGCTCGTGAAGCGGGACCTCCTGGCCTTTCACGTGCATCGCGAGGCTTGGGGCCTCTCCTCCGAGCTTCTCAGCCGCTCGGGCAACGCCCTCGGCCAGCAGGTTGCCGATCCCCTTCCGTGCAACGATCAGGTTCAGAGCCTGTAGCAGTGCCTCGGCGTTGCCGAATCTCAGCTCGATCCCGTCCGTGTCTTTGGGCGTGAGGATGCCCTTCTCGAAGCATTCCATCGCGAACGCGATAGTCGTGCCCACGGCGATCGTGTCTATGCTGTTCGCGGCGCAGACCTGGTTTGCCCTCGCGACGGCCTTCAGGTCGTCTATCATGCAGTTCGACCCCAAGGCTGCGCATGTCTCGTACTCCGGGCCGCCGTAGACGGGGTCGACGTCGTAGGGCGACTCGGCCTTGACGACCCTCTTACAGGCCACGGCGCAGGCGAAACAGGTGTCGCGCTTCACGAGGATCGTGTCTCGCATCGTCTGGCCTGAGATGGCCTCGGCTCCCTTGAAGCTTCCCTGCATGAAGTTCCTCGTCGGCAGGCCGCCTGCGGCGTCGAGGGCCATCAGTCCGCCCGCGGTGCCGTTCTCATGGAGTCCCTGGAACAGGTCGCGGTTCGCGAGAAGCCACTGGGAGAGCCGTTTCAGGGCTTCAGGCTCCTTAACCGGGACGGGCTGGTGCCCGCGGACAGCCACCGCCTTCAGCCTCTTTGAGCCCATCACGGCGCCGATGCCGCATCGGCCCGCCGCCCTGTTCACGTCGTTGATCACGCAGGCGTAGCGGACAAGCCGCTCGCCCGCGGGGCCTATCTGAGCGACCCGCACCGCGTCGTCATGAAGCTCGTCCCTGATCGCCTTCTGGGCTTCCGTTGTCTCTTTTCCCCAGAGGTGGGCTGCGTCCCTGACCTCGCCATGCCCGTCCGCGACCGAGAGGTAGACGGGCTTCTCGGCGCGGCCCTTGACGATGATGGCGTCGAAGCCAGCCCTCTTGAGCTCGGCGCCCCAGAAGCCTCCGACCTCGCCGTCGCCGTAGCCGCCCGTCAGCGGCGACTTCGCACCCACGCTGTTCCGGCCTGAGCCGCTAATGGGGACGCCGGTCGCCACCCCGCCCGCGAATATGAGGATGTTCTCAGGGCCCAGGGCGTCGATGCCCGGTTGGAGCTCCTTGAGCAGGTAGTAGGCTATGAGGGCTCTTCCGCCGAAGTACCTGCGGTAGAAGTTCTCCTCTGGTTCCTCGACGGTAATCCGGCTATCAGAGAGGTCGACCCTGAGGATCTTGCCAATGTAGCCGTAGGGCATCAGCGCTTCCTCCCGCGTCAGCCGCCTGAGACGGGTTCGAAGATGCGGATGTCATCCCCGTCTCTGAGAGGCTGTGTCTCCGCGGCTCTGCTCCCGTTGATGGAGACCAGCCAGATCTCCTCCTTGGGTAGCCTTAGCTGCTTGATCAGGTCCTGAACCGTGGTTCCCGGCTCCAGCTCCAGCGTAAACTTCTCCCTGCCGCCCACGTAGCTGGGCAGGTTCCCATAGAGTGTCACGGTGAGACGCATCTCACAGTCCCCAGTGATGGACCAGTCGTCTCATATCAGTCTTTGCCGCCTGGATGCGTCGAGATGGACAGAGGGCGTTCGGTCGCAGGTCGAGCGCAAGCCCTTGCTTCAGTAGCTCGTTTACCTGTCCATGTCATAGGAGGGTCGTGCGGCGTGAATCCTTATGTAACGGCAGTCGGCGGATCATCCTGGTGTTCTCATGGTTGAGGTAGGAGGGCTGGCGCCAGGCTTCACCCTGTTCGATCAGGACCGAAGGGAGAGGAGGCTGGGCGAGTTCCGAGGGAAGAAGACGCTTCTCGCCTTCTTTCCCGGAGCGTTCACCTCGGTCTGCACTAGGGAGATGTGCACCTTCAGGGACAGCATAGCGGAGCTGCAGAGGCTGGAAGCGCAGGTCGTGGGCATAAGCGTCAACGACCCGTGGTCGAACAAGGGCTTCGCCGAGCAGAACCGGCTGGGTTTCCCACTGCTGAGCGACTACGAGCGGAGAGTAGTGAGGCTTTACGGTGTGCCCCTTGTAGATCTGGGGCTTAAAGGCTACACTGCCGCTCAGCGCGCCGTCTTCATCCTCGACAGAGACGGGGTCGTTCGCTTCAAGTGGGTATCAGACGACCCGAGAAGGGAGCCTGACTACAAGGAGCTCAGCGAGGCTCTCTCACAGATTCCCTGAGGCCACGGCCTGCGACTCTTCGTAGGACGGAGGCGGCTCAGGGGCTCGTCAGCGAGGCTTATATCCCGGGCAGCTTCACTGCCCTACGTGACGTGCCATGGTTAGAGCTATGACGGAGCAGAACCTGAAGAACGCGTTCTCAGGCGAGAGCCAAGCCCACATGAGGTACGCTATCTTCGCGGACATAGCGGAGGCGGAGCGGTTCCCGAACGTGAGCAGGCTTTTCAGGGCCATAAGCTACGCGGAACGAATCCATGCCACGAGCCACTTCAGCAACCTCGCCTATCTAGAAGGAGGGTACCTGACGATCGGGATGGCGGGCTTCGGGCCTGGCAGGACGCTGAAGAACCTTGGCATAGCCATCGGCGGGGAGCTCTTCGAGGTAAACGAGATGTATCCCAGCTATCTGGAGACGGCCAGGTCTCAGGCGGAGCATGGCGCCGCGCGTTCCTTCGACTACGCATATCAGACGGAGAAGGTGCACGCTGTGCTCTTTCAGAAGGCTAAGGACGCGGTCGAGAAGAACCAGGACGCTCAGCTGGGCCCGATACAGATATGCGGGACCTGCGGCTACACGGTTGAGGGGGAAGCCCCCGAGGTCTGCCCGGTCTGCGACGCCAAGAAGGACAGGTTCAAGGCGTACTAGCGAGCAAGGGGCCCGCGCCCAGGGCTGCTGACGAGGCGAGCGCGGAGCTCGCCATCGTGAACGAGCACTCCACTCTGCTGGAGGCGGTTGGAGGAAGGCTTAGAGGCGCTAGCCTCCTAAGGGAGGAACGTGAGGTCTGTAGCCTCAGAGGAGACCGCGGTTCTCGGCGCGGAGCATAGGGCGAAACGTTAAAAGACATGGGTCTGATGCTTCTGCTTCGATCGTGATGGAGCTTCTTGAGCTCGTGAGGAGACGGCGGAGCATTAGGCGGTTCAGGCCAGAGGCGGTGCCGCGGGAGGCCCTGCAGGAGATCCTGGAGTCGGCGCGGCTGGCGCCCTCGTGGGGGAACAACCAGTGCTGGAGGTTTATCGTCGTCGACGACCCCGAGGTCAGGCTTCGGCTGGCGGAGCAGGGAAGCCGCTGGATTCGGGACACCCCGGTCTTGGTGGTGGCGTGCGCCGACCCGACGATGTCGATGATCAAGGGCGATCAGCTGTTCTACTTGGCGGATATCGCGGTCGCGATGGAGCATATGGTCCTGGCGGCGACGGAGAGGGGGCTGGGGAGCTGCTGGTTTGGGAGCTTCGACGAGGCGGGGGTTCGGGAGGTGCTTCAGGTGCCTGCGTTCATCCGGGTGCCGTTGATGTTGGCGCTGGGGTTCGCGGCTGAGGAGCCTCTGGCCAAGCCGAGGAGGCATCTGGACGAGATCGTGTGCTTCAACCGCTATGGTTGGACGCCGCCCTAGCGGGCCGAGGCTTGGGCTCCTGAAGCCCGGCCTTCCGTGGGGCCGCGTGGTGAAGGTGGCTTCATGGCGTCCTTCACCATGCTTTACCGTGGGTTTATCCGCCTCAAAGGAGCGCGCGGCGGGCCCTGATCCCAGCAGAGCGTAGCGCGGACGCGCTCTGATTGGGGGCCTCTGTTTCAGGGGCTTGGTGTGAGTGCGTTTGGTGAGCTTTTTGGGTGGGCAACCGAAATGCTTAAATGTTTGACAGTTGGACTAGAGGGCCGAGCGGATAGGCCTTGGCCTTGAGGAAGCGGGACAAGCTTCAGATCTACGCGAACATACTCGTGGCGGTCTATCAGGAGCTGCGCAGGATCAAGGAAGCGAAGGTGACGCGCGTCCAGTATAAGGTGGGCGTCCCGTTTGACAGGTTCAAGGGCTACGTGGAGGAGCTGAAGCTGCTCGGCTTCATCAGGAACGAGGGAAGCCTGATGCTGACGCCTAAGGGCCGGGAGTTCCTCCAGGAGTACGCTAGGCTGATGGAGCTGCTGAACAGGCGAGAAGAGATCTTCGGCGACGCCGCCCCTGAAGAGTGGCTGGGAAACGAAGAGTTCGTCTAGGTGCCCCCCTGCTGACGGACGCCGTGTCTTCTCCGATCAACTGGATGGGATGCGCTCTTCTCATAGCCAGTGGCTCAAGAGAAAGGACGGCTTGATGAAGCCCCCGGTCATGCTCAAGGGGGTAGGTTTCTCCTCTCTCGTCTTCGCAAGTCAGCCTCTCATAGGGATCAGGAAGCTCCTCGAATCCGACCCGCACAACCTACTCGCCCTTGTACCGTTCGGAGCTATCCTCTACGACGCCTCGATCTCTCGGCTACCGGGGGACTCATCATCTCCGCCGCTACGTGCCTCGGAATGCCTGGGAAGCTTTTTAAGCCGAGTTGTGCGTCTCTTATTCGGTAAGCCAGATTGGTGTTAGAAAGTCGAGTGGGCTCGAAGGGGGAACTCTTCCCGCCTAAGGAGGTGAGGGAGGCTTTGGGGCTCCGGCCGCACGTGAAGGTCCTCTATAAAGTCGAGGAGGGAAGGCTCTTGGTGGAGCCCGTTCCAAGCCTTGAACAGGTATTGAAGGAGCCCCCCGTCGTCGAGATAACTCTGGAGGAGTTCCACGCCTTCAGAAGAGAGCTTTCTCGGAAGGCAGAACCTTGAATATGCTGTTGGATACGACGTATCTCCTTCCAGCCATAGGCGTCTCCATCAGAGGCCTCCCTCAAGATGCGCTTATCCAACTGATCGCGAAGGGACACCAGCTCTCCATAAGCGAGATCACCATCTTCGAACTCTCCGCGACCGCGGCCAAGCAGGCCGCGACCGAGAGCCTCACCGGCGAAAGAGCGTCGAGGGGCATAAGGGCTATCGTCTATGACGGTAGGATAGCGAGGGTTCCAATACACGACAGTGCGGTTCTACTCACAGCCTTCAAGCTGAGAAGGACGGTGAGCGACTTCGTAGACTGCCTCATCCTTTCATCAGCTATGAACCGAAGTGACGTTCTCCTAACGGAGGACGAGGAGATCCGGAATCTGAGGAGAAAGCAGGAGTTCCAGGAACTCATACGGTCAGTGAACCCCAGATTCAGGGTTCAAACGTTAGCGGACATACCGTGAGTCGGCTAACCTGAAGCCTAGCAGATGATAGCAGCGAGGCAACTCTCTGCTTGAGCATGTTTCACCTAAGACAGCGTAGACTTGAGGGCTATCTCGGTCAGCTGTTTCAGGTCCTGGTACTGCCTGGCGACCTCGTCGTTCAGCCTCAGCCTTAGGCTTTCGTTCCGCGAGAAGAGTAGTCTGCCCGTCTTGAAGACGTGGTGTTTGAAGGGTAGAGGAGCCTCATTCAACGCGTGCACTTCAACGGGGGCTCTGATCTCGATCTCTAGCTTCGCGGAGAGCTCCACAGCATAGTGGAAGGCTTCACCGGCGTCCTTGAGCCAGATGGCGACATCTAGGTCTCTGAAGGCATCCTTCTCGATGAAGCTCCCGTGGACGTAGGCGAATAGGATGTCGCCCTCCGCCTCAAGCCTCCTCCTTACTCTTTCGAGGAGCGTGAGCTTCTGCTCGGCGGGCAGCTCATGGTACTTAAACTTCAGTCGGGTTGTCTCCGTGGACTCGCTCATCTCCTACCCCCTTCAAGGAACTCTCGCACGTGCATGGTGAAGGTCTGAAAGTCTTCCAGCCCCTTCCTTGCACTCTCATGTACCCTCGCGTCGTCTATCTCCCAGTACCTGTGGACGAGCAGGTTTCTAAGCCTCGCGGCGGAGGCAAGTCTGGAGGCCAGGTCCTCGGGTATGATACCCTTAGCTCCAAGCCTTACGAAGCATTCCGGGAAGCCCTCCGGTTTCTCGTTGAAGACTCCTAGGAGGATCTGCATGCATATGCTTGAGGCAGCCTCGACGAGCTCGATGAGAAGGTATCTCATCGAAAGCCTCTCATCGACGGTTAGCTCGTCGGAGCCCCTAGCTGTCAGCCTGCTGAGCATCTGAACGGAATCGTTGATCTCCCTGATCCTGGCCTCTATGTGCTCTTCGTTAAGGGGCATGTCTCGTTTCACCGGTCGACTCCATATGCACCTTAAGGCTGCAAAGAGCAGCTACCTCAGCCTGCAGATAAGCCCACCGCAAATGACCCGTCTGTTTGGCCTCAACCTTGGCTGGAGCAGGGCAATGATGGGTATGCCCTTGGGTTTCTCTGTCGTCTTAGAGGAGGCAAGTGAGTTGCTTTGGGCCTTCTAGGAGCAGCTTCAGGGTGTCAAGGAGCGTTAGTCCTACTAGGTCTTCGGTGTTTCCGCGGAAGGTGTCGATGTACCCCTCCAGCTCTATCCCCGCCTTCGGGATCTGAACCATGGCTAGGGCTCTTCGAAGCCTGAAGACTTCCCCTGTGACGGTTTCCGCCTCAGGCCAGTATCTGCGCGGGAGCTCTGCCAGGTTTAGGCCTAGCTCGGTGTATCTGTCCTCGCCCAGTAAGAGGAAGCCTTCGTAGCCTGTGTCGATGGGAATCAGAGTCTCCGGTTGTGCCTGCCGTAGCGGGCCCACAACTTCCATGCCCAGAACGGGGGTTCCCCTCTGTTTTCGTTTCACGTAGGGCCAAGAGGCTTTATCGTGCTTCTCCAACCCAACCTCACCTTCGCCGGTCTCTCACCGATCTTGAAGACTAGCCGGTGGGAGTGTCTAACCCCAGCTGGCAGCGCCTCTGCGAGCGATCGATACACGGAGACGAGTTGACCGCCTGCGATGACCGCATACATGCCTGGATGCCTCGACTCCAGCTCGGTTCTCATCGATTCGAAGGCTTTGTTGTTAGCCTCTTCCTCTCCCTGCGGCTCGTAATCGTATCTGAGCCAGAGGCTGACAGCGGCCTCTAAAGCCTTGGAGACAGCCCCCTTTGAAAAGCCATACCTTTCCATAGCCCGTCTCCGGAAGGCTTCCTCAAGATCCTTGGGCAGAGACGCCTTGATCAATGCTTGTCTCCAAGGAGCTATCAGGACATATGTACTTAAATACCTTTGTCCCTAGCCTTGCCTCACCTCCTTTGATCCGGACGCCAAGCTTCACGCTAAAGCCCGAGAGGGCGCTGAGCAAACCGTCGCCTGCTTTGAGGGGTGGACGAAGAGACTGCTTTTCCTCGGAAACTGGAACCGTCTCCTAGTAAGTAGGCTGGGAGACGGCCCTTACCCTGACTGTGCGTTGAGTCTGCTCTTTCATCTCTGTGGTTTCTGAGAAGTTCGGGTAGGCTGTACTGGGCGAACTTGCGGAGGCTTATGGCAAGCGGACATAGCCTGGCTTTGGGGAAAGACGGTGGCGGTTATCCCGTTAGGAGCTGTCTCCAGCCTTTCTGCTACTTGCGCCGATGGGAGGCGTTCCTTGGAAGCTCGCCCAGTCCAGTCATTATGGGTGATTTGAGGAGGGTCAGGGCTTGAGCGGCCCTCGCAGCTGCTAGTGGGAGGCGATGCGGTGCTTGCTCATGGTTTGGTCTCTTATGCGGTATCGTATTCCATGTGCTGAGGGTGGTCGTTGGCCAGTTGGGATCGCGTGCTTAGCCTTGCGGGCGGGAGGCTGGACTGATGGTTAGCCTTATAAGCCTGTGAGGCGAAGAGAGGTTACGTGCGGACCTCGTGTACGCACTTGAGGTGCGTATAGGCTTATAAGCACGTGGGTCCAACTGTTGAACAGTTGGAAAAAGGAGGAAGGGGAAAAATGGCGAGGAACATCCAACGGGATCGGAAAGCTGTAAGCCCAGTCATCTCAACCATCATCATCGTCGCCATAGCCATAGCCATAGCCATCGCCGTAGCCTACTGGATGGTCGGCATCGCCGGAATCTTCACCAAGATGGAAAAAGCCGAAGTCACAGCCGCATGGGCAGATGCCAATGGTACTACCAGTTACAACGTGACCATGACTCTCAAGAACACGGGTTCAACGATCATAACGCCTGACAATATCTTCATCAACAAGAAGCCGTACACGACTTACGCCAGTGTGAGCGTATCAGCCGTATCAGCCAATTGGACTGACCCCATAAACCAAGGCGACACGCGCACCATTATCATAACGACTCCCTACAACACGACTCCTTTCAAGCCAGGCTCAGCGCTTGACATCTCGGTCCACACCGTGACTGGGCAAGAGTACCCGAAGTCTGTCGTGCTTCCGTAGCCCGTTCCCTTTCTTTTTTCCTTAGTCCGCCGTTCGGAACGCAACGCTAATCTGTGTCATGTTCCAATCATGTTCGCGTGGGGGTTGGAGTAAGGATGGGCGAGGAAGGGGGCAAGAAGCAGGAAGCCCAGGGGGAGAAGAAACCACGGTTCGGAGGCCTCTTCGCGAAGAAAAAGGCGGAGGCTCCTAAGCCAACCGCCGTTCTGGCCAAGATACCCGCGGATGCGAAGACCATCGACGAGTACTGGATCAGGGAGCCACATAGCAAGGTAAGCATCCTCACGCTGCCAGAACTGGGCGGCGCAAAGGCCTACTACATTAGCGAGGTCGAGCTCTCCAAGGAGGAGAAGCAGGCCTACGATAAGCTGATCGACATCCTCAGCAAGGAGCTGGAGCCGCCTAAGACCGAGGTCGACGCGAAGGCCTACGTCCTCAGCGAAGCCCGACGGCTGGCCGCCAAGTACCGCTCGGCGGTGGGCAAGTTCGACGAGGCCGCCTGGGAGCGAATCCTATACCACATAGAAAAGGACCTCATCGGTTTCGCGTTCATCCAGGTGCCCATGAACGACCCGCGGATCGAGGACATCTCCGCGAACGGCGTGGGCATACCCGTCTACATATGGCATAGACACTACGAGAGCATGCCGACGAACCTCATGTTCACGGACGAGAAGTCGCTCGACGACCTGATCATCAAGCTCGCGCACCTATCAGGCAAGCACGTCTCGACCGCGTTTCCCATAGTGGACGCGATGCTGCCCGGCCAGCATAGGCTGGCGGCCACGTTCAAGCAGGAGGTCTCACCTAAGGGCACCTCCTTCACGATACGGAAGTTCCGCGAGGAGCCCTTCTCCATCATTGACCTGATGGAACTCGGCACCTTAGATGAGAGGATCGCGGCGTACTTCTGGCTCATGCTGGAGAACCGGAACACGCTCATCGTCATAGGCGGCACAGGCGCCGGCAAGACCAGCTGCCTCAACGCGCTCGCAAGCCTCGTCAAGCCCTCGATGAAGATCGTCACGGTGGAGGAGATCCCGGAGCTTAACCTGCCGCATGAGAACTGGGTCCAGCTCGTCTCGCGTGAAAGCTACGGCCTAGGCTTGACGAAGACGGGGGAGGTCAGCCTCTTCGACCTCGTAAGGACATCGCTCAGGTACAGGCCGGACTACGTCGCGGTCGGGGAGGTCCGAGGCGCCGAGGCCTTCGTGCTCTTCCAGGCGATGGCCACGGGTCACGGCGGCATGTGCACCCTGCACGCCGAGAACCTGGATTACGCCGTGAAACGGTTGACCAGCCCGCCGATGAACGTGGCCCACGCGTATATCCCGTTGATGAACATCGCCACGATCGTCGAGCGCGTACAGCTGCCCTCGTCCGCAGGCGGCTTAACCTTCGGCCGAAGGCTGAGGACGGTCAACGAGGTCGCGGATTTCGAGAAGTATGACTCCATCTCGGTCTGGAACCCGAAGGACGACCGCTTCGACATAGACTACACGAGCAGCATGCTCCTGGAGAAGGTGGCCTCGCGTACGGGCAAGAGCCTCAAGGAGATCTGGCGCGAGATCGACCGCCGCGCCTTCGTGCTGAAGCAGATGAAACAGGCCGGCATAAGGCGGAACCAGGACGTGGCCAAGGCCATAGCCCAGTACTACGTGGACCCCGACTTCATCCAGAACCTGCTCCTTTCGCCTGCCGGGGCGAAGCAATTGGCCGCCGCTGAGGCTCCTCAAGCCGCCTAGGAGGGGGGAGCATGGCCAAGCAGGGCTTCACCCTCTCCGGCTTCTGCTACGCTAGCTTTCGCTGGATGGGCCGCGCCGCAGGCAGAATCTTCAGCCCCGAGTTCCTAGGGCAGACCCTAGAGGCCGCGGATATCCGCATTTACCCTGAAGCCTACGTCTCCATGGTAGGCTTCCTTATGCTCCTAGTGCCCATCATCGCAGCGGTGGTCACGGTTGCGATAGCATCACTGTTCCTGCCCGAGTACCTGCAGTTCCCCCTAGTGCTCGTTCTCGTCCCGATCGTGGCATCGACGCCGTTCATCGTACTCGGCTTAGGATACTTTGTGCCGAAGACGATGGCTTTCAACCGGGCGTCGAACCTCGACGTGGAGATGCCCTTCGCCGCCGCGTACATCAGCGTCATGGCCACGGGCGGCGTCTCGCCCTACGCGAGCATGCAGAGGCTGAAGAAGTTCCCGCTCCTGCCGAACATACAGAAGGCGGCGCGGAACATGGAACTGGACGTGAAGGCGATGGGCCTCGACCCCATCGCGGCGATGGAGAAATCCGCCAGGCATCTGCCCTCGAAGGACTATAAGGAGTTGCTCTTCGGCTACGCCTCGGCGGTCCGCGCCGGCGGTGACGTGGTCCACTACCTGTTGACGAGAACGGAGGCCATGTTCCGCGACCAGGCGGTGAAGCTGAAGGAGATGGGCGAGAGGATCGGCACGTTCATGGAAGTCTACATCGCGGTCAGCGTTCTCGCAGCCCTCAGCCTCTACGCCATCTACACGACCACACTGGCGTTCTCAGGCTTCTTCCAGATGGGAATGTTCTCCACGGGCAGCTTCATCCTCTTCGGCTACATTCTCCTGCCAACGTTATCCATAGTCTTCCTCTACCTGGCCGACGCCAGCCAGCCACATCACCCCGTGAGTGAGTGGAAGCCGCTGAAGGTCTATCTCGCGAGCCTACCGGTGATCATGGCGCTCATATTCCTTCTCGCGATGCCCTACATAGTTCCAGAGCTCCAAAGCCTGGAGGTACTCGCTCCCTTCCAAGGCTTCTTGACCTGGTTCCGCAGCATCCTAGGCCTAGAGAAGGGCTACGAGGCGGCTCTGGGCTTCGGCATAGCATTCATGGTGGGAACCATGCCCGGGGCGGTGATGCATCACATCTGCGCCAAGAGGAATAAGGGCGTGGAAGCCGACATCTCCAACTTCCTCAGGGACCTGGTGGAGGTCCGCAAGACAGGTCTCTCACCGGAGAAGTGCATCGAGGGGCTCGCGGACCGCACCTACGGGAAGCTCACGCCCTTCCTCACGGTTATCGCCCGGCAGCTCCGCTGGGGCCTGCCCCTGAGGGCGATCTATGATACCTTCGCGGAGAGGGTGCGGTCTTGGCTTGCGCTGGTGAACATGTTTCTGCTCGTGGACGCCATCGAGGTAGGGGGCGGAGACCCCGAGACCCTAGACGACCTCGCGAGCTTCAGCGAGATGACCGCGACGCTGGAGAAGGAGAAGAAGGCGATGCTCCGGCCGCTGCTCTTCGTGCCCTACATAGGCACGGGCATCCTGCTCTTCTCCGTGATCATCTTCCTGGGCTACATGCGGTCCGTGCTTGAGATGTTCGGCCGCCAGGCGATGCCCTTCGCCCAGTTCGCGACGCTTCTCCTGCCGCCTTTGATGATCCACGTTTACATCGCGGGCTTCGTCACGGGCAAGATGAGCAGCGGCGAGGTCTCCGCGGGCTTCAAGCATAGCATCCTGCTCTCGCTTGCGGGCATCCTCACCATGGTCTTCTCGCCGTACATATCCCTGCCGTTCAGCGCCATAGGCGGCGGATGAGGTGAACGAGACGGTTGCCCCAAGGCTCCGAGGTCTGCTCCGGGCCGCCTCGAAGGCGGCTCGAAGCAGGGCGGCTGTCTCGGTGGCGGTCTCAGCGGTCATCATCTCTGCGTCCATCCTGACGATCACGGTGATCGCCGCCTACGTCTCTAGGAACATCCTGGAGATGCAGATGGAGACCACGGAGTTCGAGCAGGCGAAGATGAACATGCTCCTGGTGAACGAGCTGGTCGCCGAGGTAGGGCTTAAGCACGGCTCCGGGGGCAGCGTCAGGTTCAACGCCCGAGCCGGAGGCATAGGCTTCGTCAAGAACGAGACCGCCTTCAGTGTGGAGATTTCCGCCAAAGGAACGGGCGCAACGCCGATCAACCTCAACTCGACGTACTTCCTGGCGTATCGTGGCGGAAGCCTGACCGGAACCTATGACCACATCCTCGTGGGCATCCCTAACCCTAACAGCTCGCGCCATGAACTCATACCGCCCGGCCTCATCCTCAATCGTACATCTGACCCACTTGGCTACCTGTGGGTTGAGCAGAAAGGCGGCCCCTGGATAAAGGCCGACTACACCAGGATCAAGGTCATCAGCGCCGGGAACGTCACTGTGGGGACGAGCCTCTACCAGTTCGTGGACCTCACCTTCGTCAAGCTGGTGCCCGG
>Ga0315307_1000093_pt1 | contig 34869 bp, 31 predicted proteins | sample TDP2_MG_FD_203079 | JGI IMG/M metagenome (GOLD analysis project Ga0315307, IMG submission 203079) | Freshwater sediment microbial communities from Lake Towuti, South Sulawesi, Indonesia - TDP2 | ecosystem: Environmental > Aquatic > Freshwater > Lake > Sediment | place: Indonesia: South Sulawesi...
GGTACTACGGGTGAGGCATCCATCGGAGGCCCATAGGCTCCCGGCACGACGTCAAAGGCCTTAGGGGCGCTGTGGCCTTCGGAAAAGAAGGGCATGAAGCAGATCGGCCAGAAGCCCCCAGACCGCAGATGCTGGCCTGCTAGGCGCGTCGCGGTCTCTTCGCTGGCATTGTTTGCTCACTTTCGGTGAACCAGACGGGAGGGCATCTCGGTCGAAACCTCCGCGCTCGCGCCTTGCGACAGCGACAACCGGAACGTAAGTTCTGCGCGTCATAGATGCGGCGAGCATCCCGACGAGCAAGCCGAACATCACATAGCCGACGCACACCTCGCAACAGACGACGAGCCTGCCAAAGAGATTGGTGGGAAGGCGCGCACCAAACCCAAAGGTGGCAAATGTCATCGCGCTGAGGACTAGACCATCCAGCAGCCCTGCCGCATCCCACCGTCTAGGCAGGTCTTCGGCGCTCATCTGGATTGACAATCCTTGGGGCAGCAGATCGGAGAGGAAGCCGGGTGTCGGCATGTAAAGCAGGCCGAACAGCACAACAGTGAGAAGTACCCGGTACAGCCATCGCCGCCATCTTAGCCCATACCCGCAGGACCACTCCAGCAGCCAGGCCTTGAGGCACCAGAGACGATCCGCCACTGCCTTCTTGGGCAGCCGGGCGCGGCACACGCGGAGGTGGTGCAGCGAGAGAAACTGCGCCTCTGCTGCTTCATTCTCCATCCCGGCACCGTCCAGAAGCCGAGCTATCTCATAGGTTTGGCGAGAGAGCTTGTGGTGAGCCAGGATGACGTCCCCAGTGCCGAGGGGTCCAGCCCAGGCCATGCAATCGCTGACAAGATCATGCAACTCTTTCACTATGAGTGGGCCGACATCCGGGTCTAGCTCTGAGACATGGCAGGCTATTGCCTGGACCATACACCATGCGCTGCGACCCCTGGCATCAAACGCTGCGCTCGTCTCTGGTAGAGGGCACTGTTTTCGGTAGCCGTCGGCCGCTAACCGATACGCGTTCGCGGCCTCTAGATAGCTGCCAGCGGCCTCAAGCTCCTCTGCACGCCTCTGGCACTCTCTGGGGTTGCCGCCTCCCACTGCATGCTCACCTCGCCCGGCAGGCTGCTCCACGCACGACCTCACTGTTGCTGCGCCAAGGAGTCGAGTTCAGCACGCAACCTGTCAGTGCGATTCGTCTTGCGGATGATTGGCACCCCCGTCCGCCGTGAGCAGGCCACCACATCCGGTCGGTCAGGGTAGTTGGTCCACAGAGCGATCTTCGCTCGCCCCTGCCACCCGGCGGCGATGAGGAGGTCACAGAGGGCAGGTCCGGTTACTTGGCTCTCAAGAGCCGCGTCGAGAAGGATCAGATCCGGCTGTATGTCAGTCGCTTTCCGCAACAGCACTTCCGGGTCGCGAACCACCTGATGGTGGGGAATCACCACCAGTTCGTACTCCGGCCCACGCAGTTGAATGGCGAGGACTTCGGCATGCTTCTGGAGGTTCTCTACGACCATCACCTTCATGTCCGTTCCTCACTCGCGGCGGGCTTTGCTAGAGTGACGATGAATGTGGCCCCACCTTCTGGTCGGTTTGCAGCCCGAACTGTGTTGCCCGGGCCGTGTAGTCGCAGATTCCGTTGTGCGATTGTAAGTCCGAGGCCGTACCCTACTCTCAACTGCTCAGCGGCCTGGGGCACGCGGATATACGGACGGAAGATCTTGTCCAGATACTGCACCGGAATGCCTGGACCGGAGTCTTCAATCACGATCTGACACTCCGCCGGCTCATCTTGCACCCGTATAACCACCGGACCGTGAGGTTGTCCATTCTTCACGGCATTCTCAACAACGTTGAAGAGCGCTTCCATCACCCTTCCCCGATCCACACGGAGCACCACATCTCCATAGGGCATGATACGCACCGCCGGACCACCGTCTGGGCTTTCCTCTCCCTCCCATAGACGCACAACCTCGAGCACGTCGCTCACGGAGCATTGTTCGACCTCCAGCGGTCCTGCCGGCCCATAGGCCAGCTCGTCCCATCGAACGAGCTTCATGGCCTGATAACTGAGCAACTCAAGGCACACTGCTAGCCCCCTGCACTCCGCATCCATAACTACCGGGTCTGCGGTCTGGGCTCCTTGTTCCACTTTCGCGTGAAGCTCTTGCGCGAATACCTTTGCTGGGTACAGCCACTCCAAGAGGGGATGCCGGAACTCCGATATGCGAGTCCTCAGCTCGAGGAGCTCGGCCGCCGCGGCGTGGGAACGGAAAGCGACTACATGCGGAGCCATCGCGCGGGCAATCCTCGCTCCCACCACTGATAGCAGGTGCTCCTCCTGGGACCCTGAAGCGAGCACCATGTGCAGCACCCCCAGAAGCTCATTCCTGCGCACGACTGGTACCAGCAATGATCTCTGTGCATCCGGCACCGGAATGACTAGGTGATGGTACTCTGACCAGTCGACGATAGTCGCCTCGAGCGCCTCGGCCACCTTCGCCCAGGGGTTCTCGCGAACAGGTATGGGCTCAACATAGGACTCTGACAACTCGTCGGCATTGCCTCGCGTCTCCGGCAGGCAGGACAGGAAGTTGCCGCCCTCTTCTGCAACCTGGAGGAAAGCAGTAGCTATACCGGGAAGAGCATAGGCTACCTCTATAGCATCCTGACAGAGGGATCTTGACACGCCTTCCTCCGGGGAGATCGCACATCTGTCCTCGAGATCGCGGACGGCCAAGGTCGCGTCCTGCAGCTCCTGTGACGCAGTGGCCAGAATGATGTCCGGTAACGAGAACGCTGCGACATCGCGGAGCACAACGGCAGCGGTGCTGCCGTGGCGATCTTCGAGTTGGCGGACACTCTCGGCCACGAGCTCACCGATCGCGGGGCTCACCTCGCTTGCGATCTTCACTGCATAGCCGTAAGCGCCGGCCAACTCAGGCAGGTTCTGAAGCTTGGCCGCCAATGCGTCTATGTTAAGCCCGAGACCGGGGTCGGCGAGATGTCCCAGTGTCCCAAGGATCGCCTCGAGCACCCCAGGCCTTCTTTCCCGCCTGAATGCGTCCCAGAGGAGTGTCCTGAGTTCCTCTGAGACTTTGACCGGGAGATCCCAAGCTCTCGATTCTATGAGGTCAATCATGGCCTTGCGGATCGGCTCTGGACAGGTATCGCCCTGTCCTCCTAAAACCAGCCTCGCACAAGGAAGCAGACGGTCGTCGCGCGACGCGTAGATGGTCAGCATGAGAACACGGCTGCTCTCGCTTAGCCTCCCCTCTCCCAGCCGGGCACCGCCTCCGATGACCTGTTCCAGGACAATCGTTCTCAGCTCGTGGTCGCTTCGTTCACCGCTCACCGTGTCCTCACTTCGCGGGCGTGCCGCCTGACAAGCTGTCGCGTTTGCGAATCACGAATCGCCTGACCCCGCCTGACAGAGACGTGTCGGTCTGCCGGTCTAGCTCCGCGATCCGTTCGCACACAGGGCAACGCCCCTGGGGGAACACTGGTAGGCGGAGCCGCAGGAAGTACCCGAAGTTGTTCAGGTGCCTGACACAGAAGCGGTGCATGGCCTCAGGTAGTCGGTTCAGCATGACGTAGAAGCCAGCGATGCTCTCCGCGCCTGCGCCCAGAGCAAGGCCTGCCAGCTCAAACAGGGTGCGGCCGGTGTTAGCCCCGTCATCCACTACGAGCACCCGTTTGCCCGACATGGCGGCTGCTGATTCGGGCGCTAGGTCCCAGCCATAGAGCCTGTGCCTATGGGCCATCACGACCTCGAGCCACTGCCTACCAGGGGGACACCCAAGGGCCCGCGCCGCCATGCGCGCTATCTGCACGGCAGCCGGGTTGTCGATGGCTCCCGGATGGATGATGCAGTCAACGCACCCGCGGAGCTTGGTGGCCGGGCTCTTTCCTTCAAAGAACTCCGTCATTGCCGCTTGGACTAGAGAGCGGATACGCTCGTGGCCGAGCAAGCGGTGCGTGTCAAAGCGATGAAGGTAACATCTACCGTCCTTTCCCCGCTGGTGCCCGGAGATGAGCACCTCGGGTGACCTCTGGATCACCCCCCAAAACTCACCCCAACGGAATTGGGCGGTCTGGGAGTCTCCGTTCTCGTCAGGACCTGTCGGGCGTTCTGGGAAAAGGAGAGGACGGGCCGCAAGCGTAAAGCGGTCAACCTGGCGGAGAGGGATACCCTCGCGGCACTTAGGACACGGAGCCGGATGGCGCTCCACCTTGCGCCTGTAGATCGCCGCTATCCTCCGGGCGGCAATCTCGTCGGAATCGCTCAGGTTAGCGATGGTAGCTACACCGACAAGGTTGGCACCGGCATCTCGGCAGTGCGCAGCCATCTGAGCTAGTAGTCTTCCGCTGGCGACTACGTCTGTAACGATGATGACGTCGTCGCCCTGCCTCAGGTCTGCATCGCGCTCCACCGGCCACGGCCTACTGTAGTCTACCCCTGTGACACAGCGACGGCTGTTGACCCAGTACCGAAGCTCGTCGGCCAGAATCTGGCCGGTCATAGAGTATGTGTAAAGCACATAGCTCCGGCCTCCATAGACCCCGTACTCGCGGAGCATCAATGCCAGCTGCTTCGCCAGGAGGGTGGTGAGGCTGGATCGTTGGAGCAGTAGCCGGGATTCGAAGTACATCTCTGCATGGTCGCCACAAGGCAGTTCGTAATGCCCTTCGGTCGTTAGCGCTCCAGTCTCCTCCAGAGCCTGCTCGAAGCTGTCGCGGAATCTGGCCTCCATGGCGGCGAGCACCGGCGTGAACTCGGCGATTGCCTCTGGCCCCGTCTCTCTCGTCCGAAGAAGCCCGCCCGCCGAGCACGCCATTCTGACACGTTCTGTCACCTCCCCGCCCCATGCTTCATTCAGGGTTGCCAGTGGTACGCGCTGCATAACACAGATCTGGGCGATAGCCGCAGCGACGTCGCCTCCCATACCTCGCGACAAGACGCGCGGGATGTTGTACCTGCTTAGGGCGAGGAGAAACAAGTCACCTCCTCGCGTCACGTCCAGCACCCGAGTGCGCGTCAGTCGGTCGAGTACCTCGTCATCGCAATTGACTAGCACCACGCGTTGGAGCACGCTCGGACCACACTGGTCGACAACAGGCTGCAATATCCGATCCAGCTGACCGGTACGTAACCCTGATGCCCCGCTGAGGTCCACGCAGAGAAGGGCCCCCGGTGTGTCCGTCAGTTGCCGAGACGCGCTACTCAGGGACTCAGACAGTGCGATCTCCGCTTCGGCCGCCCTATCGGAGATGGCAGAAGGCCAGCAGACAGAAGCAGCGCGTACCAGTGGCAGCTCCTTGGACTTGGCGAGGATGCCAGGGATGGAGAGCTGCTGCTCGTAGCCGGGCAGGCTGACTTGCACGCGACGGGCCTCCTCTGCCGCCAGTCTCATGAGAACCTGCGTCCCCTTTACTGGATAGGCATCCTGCACCGATCTTGGCGGATCGCCCACAGTGAAGGGCGTGAAAGTGAAGGCGACGCGGGCATGACCCGACCGTGCCCCGATGAATCCAGCGTTGAGGTCCAGCATCCGGTGACGAGCGTCGAAGAGTCCGCGCCGCACCTGCTCGCCGTCTTGGCGCTCGAACGCGTCTCTGATCGCCTGTTCTTCGCTTAGCTCCTTCTTGTAGTCCGGGCCTTTCACGCGGGTACCCAGAGTATGCCAGATTCCGTGGCCGTTGTCGGCCACGACCACCTCGAGGAGTTCGGCAGGATAGTAGACGGACAGGAGACCGGACGACCATCCTCCTTGCTCTGCCGTTCTCATCCGGCCATCTCGGTGCAACCTCCTGGCACATACCCACCCCACTGTGGCCTCGGACGCATTGTGCTTGGATACGTTGTCACACACCTCGAGCAGCACCTCATGCGCGAATCCATCTGATACTACCGGATCGCAGGTCCCCCGCATGCCTTCGCGAAGGGCGTGCGCAACGACGGCGAAGTTAGCGCGCAAGTCTAGTTCGGTCAGGATGCTGGTGAGAGGTGCCACAATCCTGCCCGACATGAGTGGTAGGTCGCGGCTCGCGTCCCTCCACGTTCTGCGTCCTAGAGCGGCCCTTATGAGACCGATGTACTCCCGGAAGCCCACAGCCTGTACCTCGACGCGCGCCGCCGCTGACGCCTCCACCCAGCGAATCCAATCCAGAGCCGAGATATGTCGGTATATGTTGCTTCTTCGGCGCATCGCGCTCTTGACGGGTTCATCCTTCAGAGTGCCGACGCGCTGCTCATCCACGTCTTCCGCCACGACAAAGGTATAGCGCCTGCCGCTCCTCTTGCTCGATGACTCATAGGAGAGCATTGCCAGCAGAGTCAGCTCGAACAACCCGACGTACTGCAGAGGTCTCAGGTCGACCAGCACGTCTGACCCCGGAGGGACGTGGCCGATGTCCTGCATCAACAGGCGAAAGCCAGTCGAGTCAAGTACTGGATGTGCCCTGACAGTCTGTTGTGGCATCCCACCTAACCTCCAAGCGCTTGTGGCCGACCTGCGCTGGCATGCCAGACGGTGTATGCCGTCACCTTCCTCCCACCTCATACACCTTCAGCACCTCGTCGCCGTAGTGGTTGATGACTTTGAGAGTAATCTTGGCAGTGGCTGGCACCCTCCATCCCTCGCTCTCGCAGCCTCTCACCTGACGTATCCCGACAGCGCCGTCAGCAGGCGCCTCACCTCCCCCGGCTCCCTACACACCCCAAACTCCCATCTCCCCAACTCCCCCCAGTTGTTCACCGCGTCCACCCAACGGTGGGCGGCGGTGTGTTTCTCGCGGTCCTCTTCGTCCTCGTACCCCTTGACCTCCAGCACCAGGGTAATGCCGTTCGTCAGCTTCACCAGGAAGTCGGGGACGTAGACGCGCGGCTGGCCCAGGAACTCATAGGGGATCACGAAGTCCAGATGGTCGTTCCGGACGTAGGAGGCCACCAGCGGCGATGCCTCCAGATGGAAAGCCGCCGACGCCTCCCACGTCGCCGTATCCAGAACCACATGGCTCACATGGCTCCTCTCGGTTGTCCGGCATGGGCGGCTGGTATGGAAGTCCACCTCTTCCGTGCTGCCGATCGGCCGGTAGCGCTCCAGCCGCGGGATCAGGCGGACCTCGCCCGACCGATCCAGGGGGCGGATCGCCGTCACCAGCCGCTGCGTAATCATCTCGACATACCGCAGGACCCCGATCTCCTTCGGATTCACGCCGTGGTAGTTGACCCGCGTCTGGCGGAACTTCCTCACGATACCCAGCACATGGGGGAACAGCAAGTGGCGGGAGGAGAGCTTCAGCTTGCCTGTGTTCGCGTCCGCAAGCGCGGCGGTGACACGGCTGGCAAGCTCGTACTCGATCTCCTGAAGCCTCACACTATCGTAGAACTGCTGGCGAGTCTGCTTCACCGGCTCGCCGGGACCAGCGATCCCTGGGGACCCATACTGGTAGCCTACCCGCGGCCGGCTGATCGTCTCCGTTGGCGCCGCGCTCTGGTCTATCTCCAGTGGCTCCACTTCATCCCAGTCCACGGTGATCCCCTCGGTCACATCGCAGATGATCCCCTCCACCCGCGGGAATCGCAGTTGCAGGTGCTCTCGCTCGTCGAGAGCGCGCACCCACGTGGTCGGCTTTGGGGGCGGTGGCGGTTTGCTGACAGGACGCTTCTTGAACGGGATCACCTCGAAGGGGATTCCATACACGTCCACGTACTGCTCTTCCAGCAGCCCGGTCTCGGGGTCAACCGTATAGTCAGTCCGCCGCAGCCCTCGCCCCACCACCTGCTCGCACAGCAACTGCGTGGTGAACGCCCTCAGCCCCAGGATGTGCGTCACATTGCAGGCATCCCAGCCCTCCGTCAGCATCCCCACGGACACCACGCACCGCACATTCTGCCCGGGCTGCCCCGGCTTGCCGACAGTGTTCACCCGCTGCCGCAGCACCTCCGCTACATCCGCCCTCGTCGCTCCCTCAACCTGGCCTTCGGCCTCATTCAAGAGCTTCGTGTCAATCCTCATCGAAGGCCGGTCGTTCGGCGGCTGCTGTTCATCGTTCTGTAGGCACTCGGGAAACACGTGCCCTCGGCCGAACACGACCCGCTTCTTCCTGGGTCTCTCCGGATCGTCTTCCACCCGCTCTCCCGAGATCAGCTGGAACATGTACTCCGACAGGTCCGTGTTGTCACACACGACGATCATCACCGGCGGGATGACTGCGCCTTCTTTCTGGTACTCCTCGAACGTGGCGCTCCACAGACCAGCCAACTGCTTCAGCGCGTCATCCGCCTCACGAGCGATGGCTTCCGGCTTCTTCCGCTTGGTTCTCCGGCCTTCGCCATCCTCCAGGCCGTGCATGATGTGTTCCCAGAGCCGGAAGTACCTCGGCTCCGGCCTGCCGGTCGCGTCCACCACGGGGACGCGCGGCACCTTCACGATCCCGACCTCGATGGCGTCCACCAGGCCGAAGTCGCTCACGATCCACGGCAGAGGCGTCCCCTCCGGGTGACCGCTTCCGCTGATGTAGAATGGCGTCGCAGTCAGGTCAACACACGCCAGTATCCCCACCCCCGCGTTGATTCGATCCAGCCCGCTGATCCAGACCGTCGCCTCCTCCCTCTCCTGTTTCTCCCTGGCTCGTTCCTCGGCTGTCTCCGCCTTCAGCCTATCCTCATCGAGCGGAAGTGGCCGATAGGCATGGTGGGCCTCATCATTGAACACGAGTATCTTCCGCTTCCCGCGAACCCGCCCGAGCACTTCCTCCCGCTCGCAGAACGCGGCATCCGACTCCGGCCCCTTGTTGACGACGACATACGACCTCCCGCCCTCGGCGTGTGGACTCTCCTCCGCGAACGCATGCCAGTTGGTGATGTGAATGGCCGCCTGCTCCATGAGCTTCCGCATGTCGCCAGATGGGATGAGGTCGAACTCACCATAGTAGTTGCCAGGATGATTCGGCAGGAGCACCTCGAGCCGCTTCTTGATGGTCAGGTTGGGGCAGACTACCAAGATCGCGTCCGAGTGCTTCTCACTGCGGGGATTCTGGAGCTTGTTCAACACGCTCCATGCCGCCAACATCGCCATGACTACCGTCTTGCCCGCGCCTGTGGCCTTCTTACAGCAGTAACGCCGTAGCGGCTGATAGCCCTTGGCGACGGATTCCGCGTCCACGGGTTCGTCCAGCGTCCGGTCCCCGCCCCCCTCGTCTTGCAGCACTTCCTCGCGCTGCTTCGGCGTCGCCGCCTCCATAAGCCAGATGATGGTCTCCGCTGCCTCCAGTTGGCAGAAGAACAGCTTCCGTTCCCTGCCCGAATCGCTCCAGTGCCTCAGCAACGTCCTTGTGGTGTGCGTCGCTCGAGGATAGCCCTTCTCCCTCCATTCTCGCACGTAGTCTCGAAGCTTCTGAATGTGCGTCAGCTCGACGAAGTTCTCATCTTCCAGCATCGCGAGCTGGCCGCGCTGCCGCGCGGGGTCACGCCAGTAGTACCCCGCGCGTCGCCGATATGGGAGGATCTCAGGCAATCCGAACTGGTCGTATATCCAGTGCTTGTCCGGCTCCACGTACGGGCTGCACAGGATCGGCTTGTCAACGCCCTGTGGGGTGCCGCGCTCGCGCTGTTCCGCACTCCGCTTTCGAGTCTTGCTCACGCTTTCTCCTCCGGCATCCGCAAGACCCGCATCACCTCGTTCCCCCGCAGGTCAATCACCTTCACCGCCACCGCCCGATGCTTGCCTGCCTCGAACGGCAGAGACACATGCCCCTTGTACTTCTCCAGCTTCTCCAGATCAATGGTGCCCCGCAAGGCCCGGGCCAGCTTGTCCCACGCCGTGGTCTGTGGGAAGAACGCCTGCGTGATGCAGAACGTCCGGCCGTCATAGTCCGTGTCCAGGAACCAGGCCGCCACCTTCTCGATAGGAGAGGATGCCACGGCGCCCGAGATGGGATCATAGATGTCCACCCCGTTGATCTGGACTACCCACCCGTCATCTGTGTGTTCGAGGCTCGCATCCGGCTCTCCGAAGGCAGTGAAGAGCTGGCTGCTGGCCGTGGTCTTCAGCAGGCTGTGGCCCTCGTCATCTGTCATCAGCAGATCGGGGCGAATCTGACTCCAAACCACCTGCACTTCCCGTTCCGGCACTGGCGTCTCGATGGCCGCGATGGCTGCACCCTCAAAGGCGAAGCCGCAGAACACCAGCACATCGAACCCCGCCCGGTTCGCCTGCCGCATCGCCTGCTCTACCTGCTGCACCGTCACCGGCCCGTACTGTGGACCGAATGAGAACGCCACCCTCTGGGAATCCCCGTTGGGTTCTGCCGTCGCCTCGGCATGCAGGAACTGCCCGGCCCGCGCTACGATGTCCGAGACCATCATCTTCTTCCCACCTGGAAATGTAACTCCGTCTTGCCGCAAGAGAGAGACCAGGTTGGCGACATGCGCGCCCGCGTTGTCGGCGGCAGTGGTGGGGGCAGATTTCAAACCCGCCCTACTGTCTTCGTCTACGGGCAAGCTCTCCGGCTCGCCGCCAATTGGCGACTCTGGCGACAGGATCGGGGCCGGGATCGCCTCCACCGTGAACGGCCCCGAGACGCGGGTGACGCCACTCACTACCTCCGGCTGGTCATAGAGGGTCTCCTGCTCCGCGCCCGCGGCGATGATGGCGTCTATCTCAGCCCTGGTCCTGCCCTTTACCCTGTCGGGGTCAAGGCGGGGATTCTGGGCGATGCTCCTGAGCGTGATGTGCGGAACACTCTTATACGCGAAGTTCCGCGAGGGATCAGTTCCGCCATCCGTCGTCCTGTACATTGAGAAGGTGGCGGTTAGAAGACGCTGCCTTGCCAGCGCAATGGCCACACGGCTCACATCTGCGGTGATCCAGCGCCGGCCCCATTGTTCCGCCACATACGCCGTCGTTCCCGACCCGCACGTGGGGTCGAGGACCAGATCACCTGGGTCGCTTGTCATAAGCATGCAACGCTCGACTACCTTTGTGTGTGTCTGCACAACATAGAGCTTCTCGCCACTTATGAAGCCCCCGAAGGACGTGTCGGCCCATGCCTCGGTAAGAGCACGAGCGGGGAAGTCATCGTGGAATCTGACATACCGGAGCTTGGTTCCCTTGATCTCCAGCCTGTCTGCAGCCAGCAGCCGAGCCATTCCAGTCCTGCTTGTCTTCCATCCCCCGTAGCCTGGGAGGAACTTGCGACCCCGAAACTCGACCTCGAACTGTGTAGAAGGTCCACCTGTCTGCGACTCCAGGCCGCCAAGCATGCAGACACGATGGCCTGAGTCAAGCAGCTCGGGAAGCCGGGCCCTTAGTTCGGCCCTAAGTGGCCTCCTCTCGCCTGACGGTGATTGGACCCAGTCGTAGGCAACGTCCATCGCCTCCTCGAGCGTCTTGGGCAAGTGTAGCTGGCGGAACTTCACTGCCTGACAGTCCCGCGCGTACCAAAGCAGATGATCTGTCGTCTGTGGGAGGAGCCGACTCGTCTGGCTCGTCGTCTTGTAGAACTTGATCTCCCCACAGAAGTTGGATGGCCCGAAGATCTCGTCCATTACTTCTCGCACGCGGTGTACGTTCTCGTCGCTTATCTGGACGAAGATGCTGCCGCTCTCGGTCAGGAGTTCCCGACACAGGTATAGCCGGTCTCGGAGGTAGGCGAGGTAGGTGTGAATGCCCTTCTCCCACGTATCCCGATAGGCCTTGATCATCTCCGGTTCCCTCGTCAGGTCCTGCTCGCGGTCTCGAACCTCCCGCGTGTTGATGAAGGGCTGGAAGTTCGAACGGAACCGGATGCCATAGGGGGGGTCCATGTAGATCATTTGGACCTGGCCCCGCATGTGCTCACGCGTGAGCAGGCTGTTCATCACCAGCAGGCTGTCCCCCAGGATCAGCCGGTTAGCCCAGTCCACCGAGTGCTGGTAGAACCTCAGCGCCTCGTGGTAGGGAAGCTCCGGGTCGGCGAACAGGCTCCGCTGGACATCCTCCCGCTGCACCGCCCGCAGGATCGCCTGCGCGCTCACCCGCTCGTGAACGTGCAGGGCCACATCATCAACCGCAATCCCCTCCTGCTCCCGCTTCCCCGACCACTCCAGCCACGGCTGGTGATTGGCCAAGGCCGCTTCCAGGAACGCCACCTCCTCTTGTGTCAACGGCTGCGATTGGGCCTTTGCCAGCAGATCAGTAATCCGGTCCTCTGCACCACTGGGATCGAATCGCAAGACTGGCGGCCGGTGAGGATCATAGAACGTCCTCGGCCGCTCCGCGACTTCGGGGGGCCGCTGCCCAGTCAACCCGGCCGGTGGGTTGTTCAGCCGCTTGGACTCGTCGTGCCGGTAGTCCTGCGCCGCCTCGCCCGTCGCGGCCTGCCGACCTGACCTGCGACGCGCGGCTCTGCCAGCGCTACCGGCCCCCTTCCTCTTTCGTTGCGCCATCTCTCACCTCACACGCCTGCGACCCGCAGAACCGTCGTGCGGGATACAACCACGCCAAGCAGGAAGCCTGCTCGCGGGACAGATGGAGGGGTCAGCTCAGAGCGAAACCCGACCCGACAAGGTCACCGCCCCTCTCGGCGCATTATAGCACATGCGTTCGGGCTTGTGATAGCCGATTGGTCCGGCAAGAAGGGAGGGCGAGCCGCCTGTAGGCGCAGCGCCGGCGCAGCGGCTCATGCTCGGCGGCCAAGGTCGCTCCTTCTTGACAGCCGTGATCTCTTCTGGAAACCTACAGGCGAAAGGAGAGGACCCAGGTCATGGCCAGGCATCGCGAGTACAAACTGACAAACGCGGTCGTTCGGGTGGAGCAGGATGTCAGGGCTATCCTGGCAAGAGGCCAGTCAACTCGCTACTTCGAGGGCATTGTTCTAATGTACAGCCTGATCGAGAATGTGCTGAAGTGGCTGGTCTACCTCAAGGTCATCTGGGACAAGTGCGACCGCCTTCTCCCACAACGCGAGGTGGACATCCTCAAGCAGTTCTGCAACCAGCAGGACTTCCGCTCTGCGCTCAACCTGGCACTGGTCACCGGGTTGGTAGGCCATAGGCTCTTCAGCAGGATCGAGCGGGTGCGCAGAGAGAGAAACGACGTGATCCATCAGTGTTACCTCTTCACTCACCGGCGCAACCGTCGGGTGCTACGGGCTAGACTGGAGAAACTTGTCAGCGTCGCGGACGCCCTGTTCAGGGTGTTCGCTAGGCTGATTCAGGAAACAGGTGCTGACGACTCGTATGAGATCTTCAGGGTCCGACGGAGTAGGCACATGCTGGTCTGACAGAGCTTAGGATACGGGGGCGCTCGCTGGGCCGAGAAGCGCCGTTCTGTGCCCACGAACACGCGTTGCCGGGTCCGCCAGATCCCTCGGCGTGCGAGGGGAAGGCAGGACTCCCCTCCCACAAGCACGGGGCGTCCCGGCACACTCCACGGTGACCAGACCCAACCCACCCAAGGTAGCCCGACGTTGCCCCACGTTGCTCTTGTCAACCGCCCGCCGAGCCGGCATGCGGCCACCCCCCGACCTCGGCTGCCCCCTCGGCTTGGAGTCACTGCGGATTCCCGCGGCGCAGGTACTCGTTCTGCAGTGTCAGCTTCCGACCAGCAGCCGCGCCACAGTCGCGATTGCGGGCAGCCCCATCAACTCGAAGCCGAGCTCAGCATCCTTACCCATCCTCCGCGCCTCCCGGCCCAGCAGTGTCAGCGGTCGCAGAGGATACGGCAATCGGGACTGCTACGGCGCTCCGGAAGGCGAACGAGTTTCTGGACAGGCCGGGGCCGCCTTCACCGGAGTGCAAGCGAGCTGATCGCCAGAACCGCGCTCAGGGGAACCAATCCTTAGCGCTCGTCTAGCAGGGAACACACGCTTCAGCCATGCTGGCGCGATGAGTGCTGAAACGAACACGACCAGGATCGCCTGTGCGTACAGATCAGGTGAGAGGATGCCTTCCTTCAGCCCTATGCTTGCCAGGATCAGCCCTACCTCGCCGCGGGGCACCATGCCGATGCCGATGGCGAACCTGTTGACGTCCTGAGCAACTGCCCCCAGACCGGAAGCCAGCTTCCCCAGCACGGCCAGAGCGACGAGAGCCACGCCGAGCAGAAGGGCCCCTCGGCGAGAGGGGTCAGCTGGGTTCATGGCCCCCAAGCTGACCTGAAGGCCAACGAGCACGAAGAACACCGGTATGAAGACGTCGGTGACGGGGCGGATCTGCTTGTGGATCTCGACCTTGTCCTCCGTGGTGGCCAGCACCAGACCGGCGGCGAAGGCCCCCACCACCTCCGCGAGCCCGATGCACTTGGCGACGTGCGCGAGGCCGATGCAGAAGAGAAAGACAACGCTCACCAGCATGCCGCGAGTCTTGAGGCCGTGGGCGAGCGAGATGAGCTTGGGCGCCATTCGGACGCCGAGCCACACCGCGGCCGCCAAGAAGAATACGGCGAACCCGGCGGCCTTGACGATGGCCAACGCGTCTGGTCTGCCTGTGACCGAGATCTGGAGTACGAGCGCGAGCACCAACAGGCCCAGGATGTCATCGATCACGGCCGCCCCGAGGATGATCCTCGCTTCCCTCGAGGCCGTCTGGCCCAGGTCGGCAAGCACCCTCGCGGTGACCCCGACGCTGGTGGCGGTGAGGACGGCTCCTATGAACAGAGCCTGCCGATAGTCCCCCCTCACAACCAGCACGAGACCGAAGGCGGCCAGGAAGGGAAGCGCGACGCCGATGACAGCAACCAGTGCCGCCGACCGGCCCACTTCCATGAGCTCTGCCAGGTCGCTCTCCAGCCCGGTCTCGAAGAGCAGCAGAATGACGCCAATGGAAGCCAGGAGCACGATGGCCGAGTCTTCGGCCGCAGTCCTGAGCGGCGTCATCCCCAAGAGCACACCAGCCGCCATCTCCCCCAGCAGCGCCGGCTGTCTGACGCGCTCAGCCAACTCGCCGGCCACTCTCGCCGCGGCGATGATCACGAGCAGGTATAGCAGTGTGCTGCTGGTCGCCATGGTCGTTCTGGACAGGGCCCGGGTCTACCGGCTACCCAGAGAACGGCCCGTCTCGTCCAGACCCCGAGAGCCAGTCCAGCCCGGTCGCCCTCCGATCGATGGCACCAGTGATGGCAGCACCAGCGCGAACTCGCTCATACCGGGTCCGCACCGAGGGGCCTGCCTGCATATCGGGTGGACGGCGGCAGTCCGCTGGTCGGTCCCACTCAGGATCTTGCAGATCGTGGCCGCCACCACATCCGCCGCCGAGGGGACAGCAGACGGTGCTGAAGACGCCACTGATGCTTCGCCACTGCCGCGCCCAACGAGGCAGGATACAGCCTCCGCCACGAGCGGTCCTCCGTCACTCACTTAGACCCTGCATTGGGCACGTGGTCTGCAGCCACAAGCGTGATCGTGACGCTGTGGTCCAGTGTCCCCTGGTGCCAGCCCTGACGGCCAGCCGTAGAGCCCCCCGACTCCGGCTACCCCCTGAGCTTGGGGGTTGCTGGCCGGGGTTCGGTCGCGCCTCGCATGGCTCGGCCGATACTGGCCGGCCTGCCTGCCGTCCCGGCTACTCCGGCACGCGGTCGAAGATCACCTCGCAGGGGGCGCGGTGGAGAAGGGTGTCGGCGGTCCTGCCCCAGCCAGGATGGCCGTGCTCGCGCCGGGAGGCGATGCCAGTCACGATGAGGTCGGCGCGGTGATCGCTGGCCGCGGCGATGATGCCGTCACCGGAGGTGCGGGCACGTTGGACGACGGTCCGGACCGGCAGGCGGTGGAGCAGGACGACCTGTCTGCCTGTCTCCAGGGCGTTTCGCGCCTCATGTTCCGCTTCCTCCAAGGGCGCCCCCAGCGGCAGCGTGCGGGGCACCTCGATCACGTACACCAGGAGGATGGCCGCGTTCTGCTCCTGGGCGAGCCGGCAGGCGAGTTCGACGCCGCGCTGGGAGTAAGGAAGCCCTGTCGTCGGCACCAGGATGAGACGAGCGATATCCAGGGAGCGCCGGGCGCGGGCGACGTCGGCCGGTACCGGCCGGGGCAGATGGAACATCCAGTACATGATGGTGACCATCAGGCTGGCGAAGGTGATGGCGATGAAGACACCGAGAGGGGCTGTGTGTGGTTGAACACTCATGGTGACGAGCGACCTGCGCGCAGCGCGCGAATGATGTGCCGGGCGCGATATCCAGCATAGGCGAGGAACACTGCGCCCATCAGGTAGGCCTGAGGCGGGCCGGCTGCGGCCGCGGTCCGGACGATGATGGCGCATCCCAGGACGGCCATGAGGAAGGTGTTGACAACCTGCATCTTGTCGCGGAAGCTGAGGCTCATGCTCCGCGCTCCTGTCGCGCCCGGTCCCGGGCGGCGAGCGCCGAGCGGTAGCGCTCCAAGAGGTCGAACTCCTCTGCGTCCTCGAGCACCTCTTGCTGCTGCTTCTCCCAGTCGTGGCGAACGGTCCTGAAGACAGGCATCCGCTTGGAGCGACGATAGAGGGCGTAATACACGAAGCACAGCGCCACCCAGGCCGGGCCGGCGATGCGGCCGATGGCGTGGGTCAGCACCACCTCCGTCAGCACGAACAGCACCCCCGCCATGCCGATGAAGCCGAGCACGGGGACATCCACCTCCCGGCCGTTGCGCCGGATGCGCACATTGAGCGGCACGTTGTAGGGCCGGGGGGTGTAGGTGTCGGTGAACCGGAGCCGGATGAGCTGTACTGCGCAGAAACCCATCGGCGCCACTAGGGGGGCTGTAGCGGGCGAGTTCGGCACTCCTGCGGTTGGGTCCTGTCGCGGGGGCTGTTCACCCCGAGTTGCCAAGGCTGCAGCGTGCTCTGCGCCGAACCTCCCAGTTCCCCGACCCTCGCCTGGGAGTGAGTGGGTGTTCGTGCAGCTTCTCTTGTGGATGGCCCCGCTGCTGTTCCTGAACCGGCGTGACCAGTGTCTGCGGATCATAGCGCTGCAGCAGCAACTGGAGGTGTACCAGCGACAGCAGGGCGGCAGGAGATTGCAGCTGACCGAGCGGGATTGTCGCTTCTGGGTGATGCTGCGGGCCAGGTGGCCAGGATGGCGTAGCGCGTTGGTGATGGTGAAGCCCGAGACCGTCGTTGCCTGGCACCGCAAGCTGGGCCGCTGGTGGCAGCGACGGCAGCGCAGACGAGCGGGGAGGCCTCCGTTGCCGAAAGATGTGCAGGCGTTGATCCGGCGCATGGCCAGCGAGAACCCACTGTGGGGACAGGAGCGCATCGCCGGTGAGCTGGGCAAGCTCGGCCTCGATGTCTCCCCTCGCACCGTCGCCAAGTACATAGGGCCCCGTGCTTGCCCTCCCTCCATCGGCTGGATGGCCTTTCTGACAGCCCATGGTGGCCACATCTGGGCTTGTGACTGGCTGCGGGTGAAGACGCTCACCTTCAGGACGCTCTACGTGTTCGTCGTGTTAGCCCATGCCCGCCGGCGCGTGGTGCACTTCCATATCACCGATCAGCCCTCCGATGTCTGGGTGGCTCAGCAGATCGTGGAGGCGACGCCCTTCGATGACCTGCCAGCCTTCCTGATCCGGGATGGAGATCCGCTCTATGGCGAGACCTTCTCCCGGCGGACCTGGGCGCGTGGCATTCGCACGATCCAGATCCCCAAAGGTCGGCCCCAATGCAACTGTTACGTCGAGCGGCTCATCCGGACCCTCCGCCAGGAGTGCCTGAGATACCTGATCATCCTTGACGAGAAGCACCTACGGTGGGTGCTCCAGCAGTATCTCGCCTACTACCATCGATCCCGCCCTCACCAAGGCCTGAATCAGCAGACACCACTGCCACAGCCACGGCTGCTGTCGGGGGATGGCATCATCCGATGCCGTCCGATCCTGGGGGGGCCTCCACCACGAGTACTTCCGCGCCGCCGCTTGAGCGCGCGGTCGATCTGGCAACCAAACTCCTTCAGCTGAAGCCAGGCTCCCAAACCGCCACGCGTCTGCTCAACCGCCTCCACGCCCAACTCGCCGGCCGAGCCCACGCGTTTCTGCGAGAACGGTGTCAGCGGGAGGGCAGGAGATCGGACTTGCCTTCCGAATCCGGTGGCTGCGAGGGGCCGCGTTCATGCCCCGATGAGTTGTTGCGGACTACACTCATCCTCCGCCTCCGTGCAGCTCGCTGTTCATCATTCGTCCGGTAGTCTGATCTTCCGGAACGTCCCGTAGAGCGCCAGGTCATAGATGATCTTCAGGCCGCCCGCGACGAAGAACGGCGCGCTCAGCAAGGCCGTCACGCCCAGCATCCACCCGGCGATGACCGGAGAGAGCGATGCCCCTACCGTGCGCGCCACTCCGGTCACCCCTCCCGCCGCCGAACGCTCCTCTGGACTCACCGCGGCCATGGTATAGGACTGGCGGGTGGGGACGTCCATCTGCGAGATGCTGAACCGGAGCAGCAGCATGGCGATGGCGAGCGGCAGACTGGGCATCAACGGCACCAAGATGAGGAGCACGTTCGAGGGGAGGTGGGTGAAGACCATGGTGTTGAGCAGACCGAAGCGGCGGGCAAGACGTGCCGCGCTCAGGGCCGAGACGGCGGGCATCAGGTTAGCTCCGAAGAAGATGCTCCCCAGCACCCCGGGTTGGACGCCGAAGCGCACGTGAAACCAGTAAGCCATCAGGCTCTGGATGACGAAGCCGCCGGCGAACGCGTCCGTCGCGAACAGACCTGCCAGCCTGAGCACCAGGCCCCGCGAGCGACCCAGACCGAAGCGTGCGGCCACCGGAGAGGAAGACCCCGAGGCTCCGGCCTCGACCTCCGCCGTCAGCCGCACGAAGAGCAGCGCGAGGAGCACGCCGCCGGCCGCGTAGACAATCACCGCCACCTGGTAGCTCTGCAGTTCGGTGGCGCCGGCGCGGTGGAGGAGCTGGGTTAGCAGGCCGCCAGTGAGCGCGCCCACGGCTGTCGCCGAGGACCCAGCCAGGTTGTACCAGGCGAAGAGGTGCGTCCGATCATCACGGGTCGCTGTCTGGGAAAGGGCGGCCTGCTCCACTGCCAGGAATGGCCCCACTTCGTATCCGCTCGGGCTGATCACACCAATGGTAGCGGCAATGAGCAGGAGAGCGAAGCTGCCCGTGGCTGCAAAGACGATACCGGCGAACAGCACCAGTCCCGCACCGATCACCAAGGTGACCCTTCGCCCGATTCGATCGGCCATCGTGGTGAGCCACAACGAGATCGCGGTATCGCCAACCAGAGTGAGGGTGAGGAGCAGCCCGATCTCCTTGGTGCTGAGACCGCGCTCGGCGAGGTAGAGGACCAGCACGACGGACAGCAGCCCGTACCCGAACATGCGGGCCATGCGCGCGGTGAAGAGGAGGCGCCTGTCGTGGGTCAAGCGTGCCTCTGCCATCTTCGTGCGTTCGCCCACCTCCCATTCATGCCGGCCGTGGATGTCCCTCGTGTCCGGAGACTCCCAGGTGTTGGTTATCCGCACCCGTTGCTACTTGTGCCCTGGCCGGTTGCCAGATATAATGTAACGTCGGTTACATGAATTCCTGCTTTGGAATCGAGGCTGGTTCACATGGCTGGTGCGGTTCGCTGGGTGCTGCTCACCTATAGCATCGCGTCCGAACCTGCCGCCCCGCGGGTGTATGTGTGGCGGAAGCTGAAGCGTCTCGGAGCCGTCCTGGTGGATGGCGCGGCCTGGGTGCTTCCCGCGACGCCCCGGACGCAGGAGCAGTTCCAGTGGCTGGCGGCGGAGATCGCCGAGCTGGGAGGCGAGGCCACTTTGTGGGAGGCGGACGCGACCTTGGCGGGTCAGGCCGAAGCGTTGATAGGACAGTTCTTGGCGCAGGTGGATGAAGCCTATGCCAGCATCCTGGCCGAACTGGAGGGCGAGGACCCAGATCTCGTGGCGCTGTCCCGGCGTTACCAGCAGGCAGCCGTGTCCGACTACTTCCAGTCGCCGCTGGGCCTGCAGGTGAGGGGCAAACTGGTGCACGCGCGCGGAGGGCGATGATGGCACTCCATCTTACCGGACACATCGAACTGCCGCCACACGAGGGAAAGGGCGGCTTCGACCACGCTGACATTCACCGGGCTTCACGTCGGCTGTTCGTGGCCCATACTGCGAACGATGCCCTGGAGGTCATCGACTGCGGAACCGAGCAGCACCTGGGCTCGGTTTCTGGCCTGCAGGAAGTGGCGGGGGCACTCGTCTCGGAGAAGCACGACCTAGTGTTCACCTCCAACCGCGGCGAGAACACCGTCAGCATCTTCCCGCCGCTGCGGCCGGGCGAGATGGTGAAAGTCCCCGTGGGAGTGCGGCCCAACGGTCTGGCCTACGATCCCACCTCTCAGCTGCTCTTGGCTGCCGATGCCGGCGACCCCACGCAGCCAGCAACTCACACTGTCTCGGTCGTGGATGTGCCGGGGCGTCGGATGGTGGCGAGCATCCCGGTGCCAGGGCGCACCCGCTGGGCCGTATCTGATCCTGGGACCGGTGGATTCTACGTCAACATCTCAGCACCGCCTCTCATCGTGGTGATAGAGCCTTCCGATCCCTTCTCGGTGGCTCGCACGCTGCAGGTTCCGGTCGAGGGACCCCACGGTCTTGATCTGGATGTGTCCAGCGACCGTCTCTTCTGCGCCTGCGACGGGGGCGAGCTGGTGACCCTGGATACGCGGAGCGGGCGAGTGCTCAACCGACTGCCGATCAGCGGCGTGCCGGATGTAGTCTTCTTCCACGCGGGCCTGCGACGACTCTATGTGGCCGTCGGGGACCCAGGGGTCGTCGATGTCTTTGACACCGATGCCATGAGGCGCGTCGAGACCGTGCTCACCGAGCGAGGCGCCAAGACCACGGCCCTTGAGGCCACGCTCAGCAAGCTCTACGTGTTTCTGCCCGAGAGCGATCGGGCAGCCGTGTTCGTTGACACATAGCTCAGGGCGTGCCCCTGGAGGTGAAGACCGATGCGATGGGTGACCTGGGAGCAGGTGGGAGTGGACCGGATGGCCTGTGCATGGCTGATCCAGCGGTTCATCGACCAGGAGGCCAAGTTCCTCTTCGTGCCGGCCGGCCAGAAGCGCCTGCCGGAGAGCGCGGAGCCCTTCGACATCCCCGGCGCTCGGCTCTCGCACCATCGGGGACACTCCACCTTTCACACCATGCTGCACAGGTATGAACTGAAGGACGCGGTGCTGCGGCGCATCGCGCGCATCGTGGATGAGGCTGATGTGGTGCAGGAGGTCGCGGTCGAGCCGGCGGCGCCGGGGCTGGACCTGATTTGCCGGGGAATCCGCGCGACGAGCCCCGACGACCTGATCGCGCTGGAACGAGGGGGGATGATATACGAGGCGCTGTACGCGCAGTTGTCCAGCGATCTGCAGGCAGAGCATCCGCGCTGAGGCGCGGCTGGCCTGACGCAGGCGACGCTACGCTCTGGAAAGGAGAGGCGAGATGAAGTGGGTGACGCGAGATAGAGTCAAAGTTGACCGGGTGGCCTGTCCCTGGCTGATCAAGAAGTGCGTGGACAGGGAGGCGGAGTTCCTCTTCGTGCCCAGTGACCAGGTGCAGGAGGTGGCGAAGCGGGAGGGAGCGACTCCTTTCGACGCCTCCGGTGTCGAGCTCGGCCACCACGGGGACAAGTGCAGCTTCGAGGCGATCATCGAGAAGTACAAGCTCACCGACCCGGCCCTGCAACTGTTGGCCCAGATCGTCAACGGAGCGGATGTCAGGCCCGAAGTCTATGGGCGGCCGGAGGGACCTGGCCTCAACGCCATCGCGGAGGGGTTCCGGCACCTGGGCCTGAAGGACGACCGCGAGATTCTGGAGCGCGAGTTCATCGTCTACGACGCGCTCTACGCGTACTGCCAGGCCCAGGTAGGGAAGTAGGCCGGGCTGTGGCGCCCATGCGGGATCGGAGGCGCGACTACTAGCCGCCTCCAGAGGCCAGTCCGGTCCAGAGAGAGCGGACCATGGCGCGGATGGTCGCGTCATCGAACCTGCCGCCGTGCGCCCCCAGTCTTTCGAACAGGACGAGGCTGTGTACAGCTGCGATCAGGGCCAAGGCAGAGGGCACCACGTTCTCGGAAACGATCCCTGCGCGTTCTCTGTGGGCTTCGAGGTATTCCACGAGCCCCCGGTGCATCTGGCCGAAGGGGGAGTCGGGGTGCCGCTGCGCGAACGTCCCCCGGTCGAACCCGGGATGCGCCAAGAGCGTCAACAGAACGGGCACCACCTCTCGGAAGTACTCGATGATGCCGAGCGCTACCTCCTCGAGCTGCTCCAGCACGCTGAGATCGCTCGTGGGCGCGGCGAGAAGATTCTCCACGGTCAGGGCCCGAGGGACCATCGCCGCGAAGAACAGATGCGACTTCGTTGCATGCCGCTGGTAGATGGCCGCTTCAGATATCCCCGCGCGACGGGCGATGTCCCGCGTGCGCGCGGCGATCCCCTTCTCGACGAAGACCTCTCGCGCAATGGCGAGGAGTTCCTCATCCCCGATGAGCTTACGGCGTCCCATGGCCAGGTCTCCGGCGGTCACGCATCGGAGTCGACGCGGGAGCGGCCTTGTTGTTCGGCCTGATCCGTGGCACGCGTCCCGGCGCGAAGACGGCTGATGACAGCGCCGACGCCGCCGGCCCCAAACGAAGAACGGGCGATCTCATCGAAACTGATCTCCTTCATCAACGGTTCGATGTCCAGCGTGTCGAACGGCGAGGCACCGGATCGGGGCTTGTGCAGGAGGTAGACCAGGAACATCGGGGAGAAGATCGCCTTCACAAGCGACTTCGGTCGCTGCCAATCAACGATGACGACGCGCCCGCCAGGACGGAGCACGCGACGCATTTCACGAATGGCAGCATCCCGCATCGAGGCAGGCAGATGGTGAAGCGTCAGTGTGCAGAAGACGGCGTCGAACGACGCGGGTGGATAAGGCAGGCGGTCGGCCGAGCCTTCGACAACCTCCAGTTGGACCTGGTGTGCTTCGGCCTTGCGCCGGGCGTGTGAAACCATCTCCGGGGCCGCGTCAATGCCGTATAGAGCTGCCACTGGGCCGATGCGCCGCGCCGCCGCCAGGAGCAGCGCTCCGGTGCCGCAACCGACGTCAAGAACGACGTTCCCCGGTTGCAGGTCAGCGATATCCAACGTCCACTGCCGAAGCTTCCCCTCCTGTCCGAACGTGCATAGGCGCGTCAGCAACTCGAACTGCCTGGGATTGTGGAGTGTCTTGCTCTCGGCTCGGCGCGAGTGCTCGGCATCCTCCTGGCCGCGGGCAGCGCGCGCGGAAGCGAACCGCCCCGGCGTGACTCGCCTCGCGGTGAAGAAGAGACCGCCGAGGATCGCCACATGGGCGAGGACGATCCCCGGCACCGCGAGCGGAGCATACCACCACGACGCGCCGTGCAAGTAGAGCATCAGCGCGGCGGCTCCTCCAAGGATCACCGCCAACGCGAGTGCGTGTGCGCGATGTGGGCCTCTGGCATGGAGCGGCCTGTCCGGCTGAGAACCCCGGTGTGTGTGCATAGTGGACCTCCCCGGCGAACCAGCGTAAATATAAGTGCGCGCACACTTATATTACCAAAGGCAGGCAGACTCTGTAAAGTACGTGGTGGCCTGATTCCCTGGCAGGTGCGGCGCCTAGCGCTGACACTCGGGGGCCGGTGGCGGAGTAGCACATCCGGCACAACTTCGATGGACTCCCTGCAGCGACGGTGATGGACATTGCGCCGAACCGGCCCGCGAGGTCGCCCGTCCTCACATCGCGACCCCGAAGCGCCACCCGCAGCGCCGCCGGCTAGTCCGGCCGCCACACGAAGCTGGCTTCCACCTCCTTACCGCCTCGATCGGCGACCAGCACAGCCTTGGTGCTGGGCTTGAGCACGCTGAGCGCTTCGAGCAGGCTCTTCGGGCAGGTGACCTCGGCGCCGCTGCAACTGACGACGACATCTCCGCCTTTCAGGCCCGCGGCGGCCGCAGTACTGCCTGGGCTGACCTCCTGGACGAGCGCCCCCAACCGGCCGCCGGAGGCGTCCCCCTTGCCGCGGTAGAGGCGGACACCCAGGATCGCCTCCACCTGGCTGGTGGGGCAGCTGTCGTCCGATTTCTGCCCCCGGCTCGCGCCGGACTGGTTCGCGCTGGCGAGGTAGAAGGCGACTGCGACCAGCGCCGCTCCGATGACCAGGCAGATGGCGATAGGCCTTGTCCGCTTCGCCTTCTTCCGGCTCTTGCCCGCCGCGCTGCGGTTCCGCCTGCTCCTACCGCTCATGGCATCTCTCCACCTTGGGGGTGTGCCGGCGCTCCCCCGGGCCAGCACCCGGCAGACTGGGACGGCACGGGAGGGCGATCCCCAGCGCGATGGGGGCTGGCGCCGATGGGGACCGGGGCCCCGGCGCCTTCCCGAGACAGTCTCCTTGCCAGCGCCGGGCTAGAAACCCGGCCGGAAAGCCGGTGATTTGACTGGGTTCAGGAAGAGCGGTAGCGGCCGCGGGGGAAGTTGCCGCCGGTCTACGATGGCGCCGGCGGGCGGCAGGTGTCGTCGGAGCAGGTCGGCCAGGGCGTCGAGCAAGCTGCTGGCAGCGCGGGGGGGCGCGGGAAATGGAACAGACGAAGCGCCGCCACCTGCTCCGCTGATCGCGAGCGATAGCTTCCCCGCGATCAGCGTCAGGTTGGCCACGGTCGCGGCCAGCAGCAACTGCAACAGGGTCTTCGCCCGCCCGAAGTAGCGCGCTTGGTGCATCCCCAGTCTCACCAGCCGCGCGATCCGGTGCTCGACCACCACCCGGTGACGATACTGCTGCTTGAAGTACTGTGTCTGCTCGAAAGCCCGCGCCGTCTGCAGTTGCGCTTCCTGGGGATGCAAGGTGATGAGCCGCCCCCGCGCTCGTTTGTCATTGCTGCACTCGCCCCGGCGAGCACAGCCGCGGCAGGCTTCTTGCGCAAAGGCAAACCGCTTCACCCTCACCTTTGCCTGTCCCGCGCCCGGCCTCACAAAGACCCAGCGCCAGTTGCGAGTCTCTTCGCCCATCGGGCAGCGCACCAGGCCGGCCTCGACATCGATCACAAAGTCCGCCTTGGTGAGCCTGCCCGGCGCACCGCCGGCTCCCTTCACCGTCGGCGCAATCAGCTCTCGCTCGCCCAACTCCTCCCGCACCGCCATGCTCCCATAGGCGGTGTCGCCGACCACTTGCTCCACTGCCAGCCCGCTGTTCGCTTCGCTCTCTGCCACCAGCGCCGCTGCGCTCTCGCCATCGCTGGCATTGCCTGCGATCACCTGGGCGGCGGCGATCAACTGGCTCTCGGGATCTACCGCGATCTCCACTTTGTGGCCGGTGAAACTCTGACCGTGACTCTTGTGTCCGTGGCGCTGCTGTGGGTCGTGTGCCGAGGGAATGCGGTTTCTCGCCGTGCCCGCCTTGATTCTCCAACCCCGCTCCCCAGGCTCCACGTCCTGCCACAACAGCTTGCTCAGCAGCTCCGCCGCCTGCGCAAGGCGCCGGTCGGCCTCACTCTCCGCCTCCAATGCCGAGCGCGCCTCCCCAGCCAACTCCAGTAGCCGCTGCCCGTCCGCGATCAGCCCACCCAGAAACGCCTCCCGGGAAGCGGAATCGTCCCAATCCACCGGCGCCGCACCCTTGATGCTGGGCTCGGCGTAACGCGCCAGCTCATGCCCTCCCAGCCAGCCCTCCCAACTCACCGCCTGGCTCTTCGCCAGCTCCCGGCTCAAGATGCGGATGCCTTCCGCGATCAGATTGTAGGTGTCCTCCTGCGCCCCCCGGCCCAGAATGTGGGTGGTGTCCAGCGCCGCCCGCATCCGCCGACCCCGCAGATGACCCAACCCCTTGGCATACTCCAGGCTGCGCCGGAAGATCGCCCGCGCTCCTTCGTGGATCACCAACTGCGCCCGAAACATCTGCAGCGTGCTCTTGGCGAAGGGACGGCTGTCAATCTCGATCCCCAGCGCCACCTTCCAGCGCAGATCGAAGTCCGCCCGCGCTTGGCTTCTTCGTCCGACACCCGGTCGTGGGTCTGCAGCAGCAGCGCCGTCGCCAACAGGGAGGGAGGCACACTGGTGCGGCCATTGTCCAGACAATAGAGCGCGGCGAACTCCTCATCTCGGAACAACTTCCGGCCCTCCCGGGCGAGGAACCCATAGAAGCTGTCCTCGCCCACGAACTTCAGATACTGGGTGTCGGCGGCGAGCAGATTGGCTTGAGGGAGGCGTTTTCCCAACACGGCTGACTCCAACACCGCGACAGTGACATCTCTCCGCCCATTCTACATCAAGCGAGCGCTTCCTTGTTAGGAGAGCGACTTTCCGGCCGGGTCTCTAGGGCAGTTTCTCCGATCTGGTCAACGTCACTTGCTTGCCATCGCGCACCACGACCAAGGTGATGGGTTCTCCTCGGTCCTGCAATGCCTCGAGCGCCTGGCCAATGCGCACTCCCAACTGACCTGCCTGACCATTGCAGGTGATGATCACATCTCCCTTCTTCACCCCCAGCACTTGCAGCGGGGAAGGTTTGGCCGACGGCGTGAAGTCCTTGATCCGAAGTCCCCGAGGATCCGTCCGGCTTGGTTCACCCACCACCCCGAGTTGTGCCACATCAGCGAGAGTGGAGGTTCGCGAGGGTGGCGATGCCGGCGTGGCGCTGGGAGGCATCGCAGCCGCTGGTGGGGCCGCATCCCCGGTGTCTGTCGGCCCCCCAGAGGGAGCCGGTTCGGGACGCGAGCTACACCCTACGAGGAGGGCGAGGAGCAGGAGGAGCATCGGCACTCTGAGCATGAGATACGTCCGTTTCTGCATGGCTGTTCTCCTTCTCAACCAAAGAGCGTTGCCAACACTACACAGTGGATCATGGCTTGACCCACCGTCTCTAGCTACCCGTCAGGTAGCAGGCACCCATGGCCTTCACAGGAGATTCAGAACACCTCTTGCTGTCAGTCCCACCCCCAGCAGTGTGATCAACCCCGCACTTGCCACCGGCACGATCTTCGTCCACTTGCTCTCCCTCACATACCGTCCGGCCAAGTCGGCCGCCTTCACCATCATGATGCCGATGGCCACTAGCACGGCGGCCATGCCAATGCTGAAAACCACCACCAGGGAAAGGCCTTTGGCGAACTGGCCATACGAGACCGCCGCCAGCAGCACCGCCAGCGCGGCCGGACAGGGGACGATCCCGCCCGAGATCCCCAGCGCGATGAGCTGACCCAGGGTCGGCCGCTGTCCGGGTGCGAGGTTGAGCGTGTGAGAGTGGCTGTGGCCGTCGAGACTGTGTTCGTGGGCGGGTGCCGGCTCGTGAGGTCGAGTGTGGTCGCGGCCCTGGTGCGCGCTCTCGGCCTGCCCCTGGGAATGGGCCGCGTGCTCGTGCGTATGTGGATTCGCGTGGTCAGCCGGGTGCGGATGCGGGTGGGAGTGCCCGGCTAAGCCTCCTTGCACCTCGCGGAACCGGACGTGCAGCATCCACCCGCCGACTCCGACGACGAGCAGGCCCGAGACCACCTCCAGCACCTTCTGCACCGTCTCAGGCACGAACATCGCGGCCGCGAGGGTGGATAGCACTCCCAATAGGATGACGCTCCCGGAGTGTGTCAGTGTGACTACTAGTCCCAACAGCACCGCGTCGCTGGTCCGGCCCTTCGACCCAATCAGGTACGCGCCCACCACCGTCTTGCCGTGGCCCGGCTCCAGCGCGTGAAGTGCGCCCAGCCCGAACGAGGATGCCGCCAGCGCGATGAACTCCCACATATGACTACAGCAGCCTTTCCAGGGAGGTCCCTACCGCTTCCGATGTGCCGGCCGCGCAGGCCAGCACCTCCGGGCCTGGCCTCAGTACGTGGCCCATCGACTCCACAATCTGTCTCATCTCTTCGATCGGTCGCGTCTCGATCAGTAGTTCGCCCAGATCTCGTACTCCTCGGGGCGCTCCAGGCACTGCTTCGCTCGCCGCCTGACTTCGGTTGCCACCGGCAGGGCCTCCGGCCTGGCGGCCGCGCCGTAGCCGGCCTGCTGGTAGAGCTTGCGTGTGAGCGTGTGCTCCCGGCGGGCGAGACTCTCCAACGCCCCGCCCATACCGGCCCACTCCTGCTTCAGATCGACGATGCGCTGCGGATTGTCCGGGCGCTTCTGCGCCGCCAACGCGATGGTCTGGTCTCCGAGTTGGTGCGCGTAGTTCATGTCGCGGATGACGTCCCCCGCATCGTCATAGGTGGTGATGATCTCCTCGGCGGTGGCGCGCATCTCGCCAAGGTACGGCGCAAGCTCCGTTCTCGCTTTCTGTTGTGCCTGCAGGTAGGCGAGCATGTCTTTGGCGAATGGGTAGAAGCGCTCGTTCCGCTCGAACATGCGCTCGAGGTAGAAGTACATGTCCTCCACGCCGCCCTCGATCACCGCCCGCTTCTCGACCTCCTGCCCGGCATCGAAGATCGCCTTGAACTCATCGGTGACTCCACAAGTGGCACCGCCGAGGACAGCGTTCGGACGTTCCACGGGTACGTCGGTCCGGCCCTGCACGTCGAGGACACCAGCGAGGACATCTCCAGTGAGGGTGCGCTGCACGATGTCGGTAGGGGTCAGGACCTGCCGCGGCGTGGCGTCGTTGCGCTCCAGGCAGTAGATGACCGCGTCCCCCTGGGGCGGGATCTTCTTGCCCAGCGAGAGCATCGCTTTCCCATGCGAGAACCAAGTGGGGAAGGTGTAGCTGCCCACGCCGCCCCGCCACGTCTCCTCCTTCTCGTCGCGGAACTCGAAGGTCGTCCTCACATCGTCCTCGAGGAGCTGCGTCAGCCAGACGGCGGGGAAGGGAGGGGTCCAGGTGATCGCAACGTCGCGCTCCAGCATCGAGGGCTTCAGGGCCTCGCGGTGCCAGATGCCGGGCGCGTCAAGGATGGCGAGGGAGACTCCCTCCCCGCCCACGAAGCTAACCGCGCTGATGCCCGGCCTCCCGGTGTGGTTCAGTGTCAACCGCACTGATGGGATGTCCTCCTGCCACGCCGCCACCAGCATGCTCGCCTCCCCCCTGAGCAGGCCGAGGAGGAGGTGCTCGGAGGGCAGTGAAAGCGTCGTCGCCGAAGCGTAATCGCGGGCGTCGTAGATCAGGTCCTCGCCCACGAAGCTCGGCACCATCGCAAGGTCGATCGGCGCCGCGAGCCCGATGCCGCGCGTGTCGCCCTGCGGCCTGATCCCGACGATGCCGTCGGAGAAGGAGAATGCCATCGGCCAGCTCTTGCCGTCCGCGGTGCGGAAGTCGGCCTTCACCGACGCTCTGCTACTGTCTACGGTAGCGCGCAGGGTGACCGGCCTCCCCAACAGTTCCGCCGGCCGGATCTCGGCCTTCCGCGGCAAGGGCTCGGCCTTGCTGTACACGAGCACCTTGCCCAGACGCGAGGCGAAGGCCGCGGCCAGCGTGCCACTCTCTACCACCAGGTCGCCCCGAAGCGCGGCACCCGGCGTGACCGCGCGCCAGGCCGTGCGCGACGCCAGGTCGGCCTGCCCGCGTAACGGCTCCACCGTGGCCCACAGGCCGACGGGCGTCGCGGCGGAGGCCGCGACGGCGCCTGCCAGCAGGGCCAGTGAAACGGCGATGTACGCGATGAACGGCCGCATCGCTACAGCAACCTTTCCAGGGCCCGGGTGAGGTCCTCGACGGCCTCCTCGCCGCGCCCCTGCTCCACTGCCTTGGCGATACAGGACTCGACGTGCTCGCGCATGATGACTCGCGCAGCGCGGTCTATGGCGGCCCGCAGCGCCGCCATCTGCAGGAGCACCTCGTGGCAGGGGCGATCGCTCTGCCACATCCGCCGGACACCGGCAACGTGCCCTTCGATCCGGGCCAGCCTGCGGTCGACGTCCTCGAAGCCCTTATGCTCGTGTCCCTGCGGCATAGCTATCCCCTCCCTGGGGATGGGATTGATTCTCCCAGAGCCGCATGGAGCTGTCAAGCCTGGAAGCCCGGTCGCTCTCGCTCGACATGCCTCGTAGATACGCGGAAGGAGTTCGAAAGCGCCGCTGTCCTACTCCCACTGATGACTCAAACCGCGAAATGGGAGCATCGGAAAAAGCAAGGTAATCACTGCATTTCTCTACATGTGGACGAGGTGGGTCGAGTCCACATCTTTCAGAGAAAGAGAGAGTGGAAGGCGGATTTCAGGGGGATTTCGTGCCCGAATGGGCGCACCTCGTCCATATGTTGCCGGAGGTGCGAATCGCCCAGGATTGCGCCACAGTCGCCAGGAGAAGCGCAGAAAGCGCCCTCGTCTGAGAGCGCCTGGAAACGTAGAGAGACGGTTTGAGACCGGAAGCATGGTGGAGGCGGTGGGAATCAAACTCACGTGCGATAGTGAGTCCTCGCGAAAGCGTGCAAGCACATCCCGGGCCTCGCGAATTGGGCCTGTAGGCGCCGGTATGAGCCCACTGGCTGCGGTCTCACGGGCGGTCAACACGCACACGGCCCCCGATCCCTGAGGCCGGCAGCCTGCACGTGCCGGCCAGCATGTCCGTCTCCGAACTCACACTCCGCCCGTGACGGCGCGAACAAGCGCTCTAAGGTTTGCCGCTGGGGTGGTCGGGACGATTCCACATGCAGGTGATACCACCTGGAACTCACAGGCAGCGCCGTGGGCTGCGTTCTCTATTGTCGCGGGTGCTCCTCGCTCAAGAAGCACGGCGTCCACGTTGCCCACGGTGACGCAGCCAGGGAGCCCTTCGCTCAGCGTGCGCCCACTCACCACGGCATCCACACTGATCGCCAGCGGCCCGCCGACCATTCGGAGAAGCTGACGCAGCTCGCCAAGGAGAGGTCCCAGATCGCCGCATATGTGCAGGATCGTCGGGATGCGCCGATCACGTAGGGCTCTCAGGAGCCTATACAGGGCGGGTCGCGCCAGCTTGCCGAAATGCCTACCTCCCAGCACCTCCCCTGTGGCAGTTGGCTCGGCGATCATGACACAGTGGGCTCCGGCCGAGTGCTGCGCCACAGCGAAACTCAGAGCGACATCCTCCATTCTCGACACCAGTGACTCGGCCACCTCGGAGTCCTTGCGAGCAAGGCGCAGGAACTGCCCAGCCTCCATTACCGTAGCCGCGAGGCTTACCGGACCCACAACTGCACCGATGACGGGATAAAGCAGGTTCGCTGCCCGAAGGATCCCCAGCGCCTCAAGCACCACCGGACACCTTCCCGACCGGGCAGGATCGAAGCTTGGCAGGCTACTCAGATCACCGGGGCCCCGAAAGGCCTCAGCACTCACGTGAGGCAGCACGGTCTCATTGCCCATGTCGACCACGCAACCCAACGCTTCCGCCTCGACCGTCATGCAGAACGGAACAGATAGACACTCAAGCGATGTCTCTTCCTGGGTCGCGAACACAAGCCTTGCCATCGCTTCGGCGTCTGAATGCGCCTCTGGCCAGCGGCACTCGCTTGTGCTCATCGCCGACTGGGTGGCCATGGTCACCATCCCACCTGGGCAGATGACTGGGGGCCTGTCGGTCGGCTTCCCTTCGAGAGCTAGCAGGAGCCGTTCACGCGGCGAGAGGCAATGCTCCGTGTGGTCTCCGGAGAGGCCCCGGTGCGCCATGTCAGCTCAGCCCCCCGTACTCCCTGACCGCATCCATCATGGCCTCGATGTTACCGAAGGGCGTCCCAATCGGCACCTCGCAGCCGCTGCCAAGCACGAATCCCTTGTTGCAGGTGCGACCGATCTGGCACAGTTCCCGCACCTCCCGCTTCACGTCCTCCGGCGTTCCCTGCAGGAGCGTCTGTGCTGGACGGACATTGCCCATCAGTGCAACATGGCTACCGGCGCGATCGCGCGCCTCGGCCATCGGAATGTCGTCCAGGCTCAGAAGCACAGCCCCTGACTCAAGCATGGCGTCGAGGATCCTGCTTGTTCGACCGCAGATGTGGAGCATAGGCGGCAGGCCACGCCCCGAGATGTGGGCGTGGAGTTCCTGGAGGTACGGCAGAGCGAACTCCCGGAACTGGCGCTCACCCAGGACACTCCCGGTCGCCACGGGATCGACCACGATCGGTATTCCTCCCGCATCAACAACGGCGTCCACCACGTCCCTGCAGACATCAAGTGATGCTCGCAGCAGCCGATGCGCAAGCTCCTTGTTGCGGTAGAGATCGCGGGCAATCTGGTCTGTTCCCCTGAGGCAGGCCGCGGTCGTGAACGGCGCCGCAAGGCAGCATGTCACGAACACCTCGTCGCCGACCTCCGCTATCGCTGTTCGGATCGCTTCCATGTACACGGGGAGACGCCCGTCACTCGGGTTTGCACGCACCAGTCGCGATAGGTCATCCGGGTCTGACACTGCGGGGATCTGTACCCGCGGCACGTCGTCCTCAGGGTAGAGCAACTGCGTGCCCATAGCCTCAGCGATGATTGCCGTGTCAGAGAAGATGGTGATCAGGTCTTGCCCGTACTTCCGGTAGGCCTTGACATGACACTGTCCCATGACGCGGCCATCACGGTTGTGATCACCTACCTTCACTCCGGCGACCCGCGCGGAATGGTTGAGCACCAGGGGAACGCACGGGAACCGATCCAGGGGCTTGCCCGACAGGAATGCGCCTATCCTCTCCTTGGGGCTCATCCGGTCTTCGTGCATGGCAGCCTCCGTGCGAGTTGCTTGGCGAGCTCCACGGCATCCTTGGCCGTCGTGCCGTGCGCATCGGCCCGGATCTTCCTGGCGAACTCTGGCGATGTCGGCCCTCCGCCGATCATCACCGCAAACCGCTCTCTCAGCCCGGCTTGGAGCAGGCCCTGTGTGACCTTCTCCATGTTGTCCATGGTGGTGGACATGAGCGTGGAGAGCCCGATGATCCCAGTACCGACCCGACAGGCTTCCTCAACGAAGGCCTCCGCTCGCACGTCTCGCCCGAGATCCAGCACTTCGAAGCCGGCGGCATCCAACATGATCTTCACAATGTTCTTGCCGAGGTCGTGGATGTCGCCCTCGACGACACCGAGAATCACCCGTACCGGCACTCTGCCTGGGGCACTCTGGATGTGGGGCTTGAGTATGTCGATCCCTGCGTTCATGGCGTCGGAGCAAAGTAGTACCTCCGGCACGAAGTACTCGCCCTGCTCGTACAGGTCATTGACCTGCCGCATGCCCGCGGATAGCCCTTCACTGATGGCGAGGTAGGGGTCTAAGCCGCACCGGAGAGCGTCCTTTGCGGCATCCGCAGCAGCGGTTTCATCCATGCTCACGACTGCTTGGGCCAGCCTCTGGAGGATCGAGCTCGCGTCGTCAGCTCCACTCATGTCTTCCCCTCGTCAGCGGGATGTGGCGCGCCAGCGCCTCGGGCAGGCGCCAGTGGAGGCATTCTACCATTCGATCGGGGTGGTATCAAGACGGCCGAGAGGGCTGGTAGGCCTGTCGGCCCAACGCCCCGTGTGATCCTGCGATGCACGGGTGCCGGTCCTACGAGGCACCGTCCTCCGATTCGGTCGCTTCAGGTGGCGGGACAGCCCCGAACAGGTTGGTCAGCTTCCCCACTGCCGCCTGCTTCGTACGCGTGTCCGAGTGCAGGTAGCGAGCTGTAGTCTGGATATCGGCATGGCCCAGCAACTCCTGGACAGTGCGCACATCCACTCCACTGCGGATGAGGTGGGTGGCGAAGGTGTGGCGGAGCTTGTGAGGGGTGATGCCCTCCCTGTCCAGCCCAGCTTCCTTGAGCACCCGCACCAGCATCCGGTTCACCACCCTCCCCGCAATGGGGTTGCCTCCGATCCGGCTCAGGAACAGGCGATGGCTCTGGCTGTGGGGCCGGCGCTCCAGGTACTGCTGGATGGCCTGCACCACCAGAGGTGTCAGCGGCACCACGCGGTCCTTCGAGCCCTTGCCGTGTACCAGCAACTGGCCCTTGTCCAGGTCCAGATCCTCCAGGGTGATGGCGACGGCCTCCGATCGCCGGATGCCCGTAGACAGTAGCAGCACCACCGCACACTTGGTCCAGGGAGAGTCGGCGGCCGCGATCAGTCTCTGCGCCATCTCCTCGCTCAGGAACACCGGCACCGGCTGGAGGACCCGGGGCAGGGGCAGCCGCCGCGCCGGGTTGCCCTGGGCATAGCCCATGTCCTGGAGGAAGCCGAAGAAGGAGGAGATGCAGGCGTACTTCCTGCGCAGCGTGAGCGGGGCCACCCCCTTCTGACTCACCCCGAACTGCACGATCAGCTCCCGGGTGAGCTCGGCCGGAGAGGGCACCCGCCCCAGCCGGCTCACCAGGAACTCTCGCAGCATCCTCAGATCGGTGGCATAGCCGCGCACGGTGAAGGGCGAGTAGCTCCGGTAGTGAGTGAGGTAGTCCAGGAACTCCTTGGTCGCCTGATCGTAGCCGATGCCTTGGGCCTCGGTCTGCGGGGCCGGTGATGCGCTGGTCATGGTCGCACCTCCTGTCCAGCCTGCTGCCCCATTCAGTCCCTCTGTTCGGGCAGCAAGTCCAGGCCTTGAGTGGCTCCTTTTTCCCTGCTTATGTGACACTGTGCAGACAACGGCCGAGGGCCGAAAAGGGCAGGAAATTGCTGGCTCTTTGCCATATGCGGGCGAGGCCGCCAAGCTAGCGCCAGCAAGGGTGTCGCAGGCTTCTGTCAGAGGCGAGGATGGGATGCCGAGACGGCGGAAAGAGCTGGGAGATTACTAGCTCTTTTGCAGCCCGGACATCGCCGGACAAAGAGAGTGGAGTGGGCCGATAAGCCGAGGTCGCGATTGAATGGGTGGAGGAACGGTGGAGGATTGGTGGAGGGTTTTGGGGCTTCCCCGGGCGGGCCGGGGCGCGTTTGGCCTTCCTGCTCGCCTGCCGGAGGGGCTGATTTCTCGCATGGATGCTGGGTATTTCCATGCTCTCCGGTACTCGCGCCGCGAGCAAGAGGGAGCGTGATGCGGTGGGGCCTCGGTGGAGGATCGGTG
>Ga0315307_1000094_pt1 | contig 34586 bp, 35 predicted proteins | sample TDP2_MG_FD_203079 | JGI IMG/M metagenome (GOLD analysis project Ga0315307, IMG submission 203079) | Freshwater sediment microbial communities from Lake Towuti, South Sulawesi, Indonesia - TDP2 | ecosystem: Environmental > Aquatic > Freshwater > Lake > Sediment | place: Indonesia: South Sulawesi...
CTGGCCAGTACAGGTACCTGAAACCTGGGTTCAACTGGGCTAAGGGCCTGCAAACGCCGGGAGTAACTCTGACTCTCTCAAGGTAGCCAAATGCCTTGTCGGGTAAGTTCCGACGTGCATGAATGGATCAACGAGGGCCCCGCTGTCCCCGCTAAGTACCCGGTGAAACCACATAACGTGGACGAACAGTCCACGAACTCCCAGCGGGAAAAGAAGTCCCTGTGGAGTTTTACTGCAGCCTGCTGCTGGAATGCGGCTGCGGATGCAGAGCGTAGACGGGAGCCGTCGATCTCAGTTTCTCAGGGAACTGGGGGAGGCAACAATGGAACACCGTCCTTCTGCAACCGTGTTTCTAACTGGCGCTTCGGCGCTGGAACAACGGTAGGTGGGCAGTTCGGCTGGGGCGGCACGCCCTTGAAAAGATATCAAGGGCGCCCTAAGGTCGGCTCAGACGGGACAGAAACCCGTCGTAGAGTGCAAAGGCAAAAGCCGGCCTGACTGGATCCTCCACAGTGAGGGATCCAGAGGCGAAAGCCAGGCTTAGCGATCATCCATGTCCCCCTTGGTGGGGGCTGGATGTGTCAGAAAAATTACCCTAGGGATAACAGGCTCGTCGCGGGCGAGAGTCCCCATCGACCCCGCGGCTTGGTACCTCGATGTCGGCTCTTCCTATCCTGGCCCTGCATAAGGGGCCAAGGGTGAGGCTGCTCGCCTATTAAAAGGGAACGTGAGCTGGGTTTAGACCGTCGTGAGACAGGTCGGACTTTATCTGCTGGGAGTGCTGGCTGCCTGAGGGGAAAGGGTCCCCAGTACGAGAGGAACGGGACGCTGCGGCCTCTAGTTTACCGGTTGTCCGACAGGGCAAACGCCGGGCAGCCACGCCGTTGAGGATAAGAGCTGAAAGCATCTAAGCTCGAAGCCTCTCCCGAAAATAGGCAGCCATTCCCCCATAAAGGGGGACGAGGGCTCCCATAGAAGATGGGTTTGATGGAGCCGGGGTGTAAGCTGGAAGGCTTCGGCCGACCAGCTCAGCCCGCGGCCCCCAATCGCTCGAGGTGTCGGGCAAAATGCAGTGTCTGGGCGATATGAACGGTGAACCTTACAAGCCGTGTGCACTATAGGGCCTTAAGCGTGGTGTTTTCAATATTGATTCTGCCGAGAAAGCGAATCATTTTTGTCAGAGATGCTTCAAAAATATCAGTAGTGAGACGCTGTGGATTTAATCTCTAAGTTTGACCCGTGGTGCTCAACGCTTTGCACATGTCCGCCCAAATTGACGCTTAATCCTTACACGGGCTGCGACCACGCATGCGTCTATTGCTACGCTGCAAGCTACATACCAAAATTTTTCCAGTGTAGACCCAAAAAAGACATAATTTCAAAGCTGAAAAGAGAAGCTGTAAAGCTTAAAGGCGAGTTGATATCAATAGCCAACTCCTCAGATCCCTACCCGAACATAGAGATCAAAACAGGATTGACAAGGCAGTGCCTAGAAATATTATCCCAAAATAACTGCAAAATTCAGATAATAACAAAATCCACCATCCTCAAAAGAGACATAGACCTTCTGAAAAAAATCCCCTCCATGGTTTCCTTGACCATAACAAGCATTGACGAAAACGTGGCCAACCTCCTAGAACCCCGAGCCCCGCTACCAAAAGAACGCCTAAAAATCATCGAAATGCTAATTGAAGAAGGCGTTCCAACATCCGCAAGAATCGACCCAATAATCCCATACATAAACGATAACCCAGAAGAACTGATCAAAACACTAGCCAGCATAGGCGTAAAACACATAACAAGCTCAACCTACAAAGTAAAACCAGATAACTGGCGAAGATTCAATACGGCAATGTCAAAAACTGCAGAAAAACTGAAACCACTCTACTTTGAAAAGGGCGAGAAAATGGGCGGATACACATATTTACCAAGAGATTTAAGACTTAAACTAATGAAAACCATCGCCGCATTAGCAAAGAAAAACGGGATACAGTTTGGAACATGCAGAGAAAACCTGAGCCAGCTAAACACGGCACTCTGTGACGGCTCTTGGCTAATACCACACAGGCAACGATGAGGTAAAATTTTGCAAATAAGAATAATAATGCTGGTCGATTTGGACTACTTCTTCGCCCAATGTGAAGAATTAAGAAATCCAACTCTCAAAAATAAACCCGTGGTAGTGTGCGTATTTTCCGGCCGTAGTGAAGACAGCGGAGCCGTAAGCACAGCAAACTACATAGCCAGAAAATATGGCGTGAAATCTGGAATCCCAATATTTTTGGCAAAAAAGAAGCTTAAAAACACGGACGCGGTTTTTTTGCCAGTAGACCACACGTTTTATGAAGAAATTTCAGATAAAATAATGCAAATTCTCAGGGGCTACGCTGACCTTTTTGAGCAAGTTGGAATAGACGAAGCCTACTTGGACATAACTAAAAAAGCGCGAGGAAACTTCGAAGAAGCCAGAGATCTGGCTCAAAAGGTGAAGGAAGAAGTGAAGAATCAACAGAAGATCACCTGTTCCATCGGCATAGGTCCAAACAAGCTTGTCGCCAAAATCGCAGCGGACAACCAGAAACCCGATGGTCTAACAACAATCAAGCCTGAAGAAGTCAAAGGCTTCCTATTTCCATTGTCCGTGAACCGCCTCATCGGAGTTGGAAGAAGGATCGCGGAGAAAATGGAAACTCTGAGAATCAAAACCATCGGCGATCTAGCAAAATACGACGCGCAGAGGCTCGTGGAAGTTTTTGGGAAAAAACTGGGAGTTTACTTTCACGAAGCTGCCAATGGAAAAGATGATTCGCCGGTACAGGAAGCAGGCGAAACGGAATCCATAAGCAAAATTTCAACTCTTAAAGAGAACACACTGGATTTGGAACTTGTACTAGAGAAGACGAATCAGTTATGCGAAGAAATTCACCGGGAACTTGCTCAGCGGCGCCTACATTTTAGACAAGTTGAAATCATCGCAGTTATGGCAGACATGAGCATTCGAAGCCGATCTGAAACCTTGGAAAAGGCAACAAATGAACTTGAAACCTTAAAGAAAATTGTGAATGGACTTCTCGAAAAATTCCTCAACGAATCTAACCAAGAAATAAGAAGGGTAGGCGTAAAAATCTCACATTTTACTAAAGAACAGAACGGACAGAAGCGACTGACGAGCTTCTTTGAAACAAACTGAAAACCAGCAAACCTTATTTCTCGTAACCAGTTCATTTTATTGAACAACTATGTTATCAAAAAACAGAATCACGAAGCGTAAACGCTTACCTCCAGGTCAAATCCCTATTGAGCGACTTCTAAGGTGGGGAATTGACCACCTAGGCATCACAGCCTACGTTCCAAAAATTGATTTGAAAACGTGGTTTCTAACGGTAGACGGAGAAGTTGAAAATCCCGTGAAGTTAAGCTGGAACGACTTTCTAAAACTTCCAAAAGTCGAATCGACAAGCAACTTTCACTGCGTTGAAGGCTGGAGCGTTCTAAACTGCAAATGGCAAGGAATAACCTTTAAACAAATAGTAGACTTGGCTGAACCAAAAGAAACCGCAGAATTCGCCACATTTGAATGTGCAGATGGGTACACAACTTCCCTTTCACTGGAGGAACTTGCCGGAGACGATATTCTTTTAGCCTATAAGCTAAACGGAAAAGGACTTGAAGAGGGCCTTGGTTTTCCATTAAGGCTGGTTGTTCCAGACAAGTATGCGTACAAAAGCGCCATGTGGATCACACGGATAAAGTTCACGTCAAAAAAAGAGTTAGGCTACTGGGAAAAGCGAGGATACAGCGACTTAGCAGATGTTTGGAAAAACGACCGCTACGCAAAATAGAAACATAATTGAGCAGCTACTGGTTTTTTAGCTTATTCTCGTGTTTTTATCTCCCGAGTATTTCTACTGCTTTTTCAACCGCAAATCGTATTCTCTCTGCACAGGCATAGTCATGAACTTTGGCGTAGTACTCCTTCAACCCCTCTTTTGTCTTCAGGTCCAAGCCAGTTAGCTGCCTGCAGTTTACAGATCCAAACCTCTCCTTAAATTCTGCCACATACTTGTCAACCATGTTCCAAACTGGCTGCGGATTCTCCTCTGCGTTCGCTCGTCCATATTTCATGCCTATCGCTATGGCCACACCAGAGATCGAGCCGCAGAGCAAACCGTTTAAAGAGACCCCTGCACCGATACCTGTTCCAATCTTAGGGATAACTTCGTGCGCTGCACCAAGATAATCCTTCAAGGCTAAAAGGACACTTTCGCAGCAGTTGTATGGACGTCCATTTGGAAAATTGCTGGGTCGATCGCAGAAATATCTCACTGCTCTTTCCTGTAGATCTCCTATTCTTTCTTTATCAACCAAATCTCTTCCATCCTTCATTAAAACTCGCGCGCTTCACCTTTTCGCGGTCACGCGTTTCATGTAACATATAATTTTTGCTCTGAAAAGCTTTGCTACGTTAAAGACCTTTCAGTCCTATTTTAGACATATGAAAACTAAAATTGGTAAATGCATTTAAAAGAATAATGTTTAGGTTTCTATTAAGGTGGTGCCCTAAACACTTTTGCATATTCTTCGAGCTTGTAGAAACTTTAGTCCTCTATTGCTGTTATTTTAAAATGAACTATTTTCAGCGTTTTGCCAATTATGGGTATGAAAGCGCGCGCGAAGTTATTTGAGAGATGTCAATGCTCACCGTACACGGGTTAAAGCGAAGTTTGCAGTTAGGCTTTCTATAAGCAAAATTTCAAAACTCAAACTTTTCTATACAATTTGACCCATATTGCTGCCATGATGACTGTGCCGATTAGGATGACATTAAGAAATATACTCCGAGGTTAAAAACGTGGGCCTAGTTCACCATGCTTTGTCACTTTTCACTAATTCAAGTGATGTACCACATTTCTTGCATTGCAAAGCATTATGCTCCAAATATATTAGCCTGTAAGGGGTTAGAAGATCACATTTAGTACATTTAGCAAATTTGAGCTTCTTAAGCTCCTTCTCTCTTATGACCTCATGCAATGCGCTAAAGATACTCCGGTTTTGGCCGAGGATAGGTTCCATGGCGAATCACTTATAACGACAAAAAGAGACGCTAATCGATTTAAAGCAAATTGCAGACAACGAAATATGACAAAAACAAGAACAATCACGCAAGAAAAGTAGAGACACGCGCGCTGTAAGCGAAAGTTTCATTGTGGACTTAAACCCTGGCCTCATTGGAAAATCATTTCATTCTAAATACTGTCACGGTGTGCTTCAGAGAAGTTGGGTTTTTGGAGTGGGGAGCCGCTGAGAAAGCGCGCGCACGTGATTATGCAGTGACTATTTCTAGCTTTCATTCGCAACGTACGCAAAAACATTTATTAAGTCTTAATATATAATCTTTGTTACAACGCGCCCGTGGTGGTTGAAAGTGAGAAAAACAAAGCAGAGTTTTCAGGTTGACGATGAAATGCTTCTACCTCCCATATCTAATAGAACAAAGGAACAGCACTTGAGTCAAGCATCAAAGAATGTTACTTCATTAAAAGATCTGACTTTAGAGTTGAGAAAAAAAGAGGCAAGCAAACCGGTCTATTTAATTCGATATGAATAACGAGCCTTAAAAAGGAGCTTGTTATTCCAAGAGGCCTTGGGTTAGATAGACTGGATGGGCTTTAGTCGGGGCGCTACTATTTTAAGTCTAGTCTTTGATTATGGTAGAGATGGAGATTGATGGGCATGGCAGAGATTGTTAGAGCCTATGTTGTCGCCACAGTAAGGCGAGGAACTGAGCATAAAATTGCTGAAAAAATCCGAAAGATAAAAGAAGTCACTGAAGTCCTTGTTACTTATGGGCTGTATGACTTAGTCATCCGCATTGAAGCACAAAGTCTAGGGCATCTTGATAAAATTGTTACTAACATACGGCAAATGGAAGAAATTGAACAGACCAGCACGCTTGTTGGCACCTGATGAGTGCTATTATCAACTTAAGTGAGTGTTGAAGATAAAGAGTAGATGCAGGAGCGTTTGTTACTACTCTCGCGTGCACGCTTAAACCGATAAATGTAGCGTTATCAGATTTCTCCATGCAACATGCTTAGTAGACGCCCCAGCACCTTCTCGCCGTCTGCGCGCACGCCGTCATGCTCGTATTCGTCGGTGACCCATAGCTTTATCCCGCGAATGTTCCGAGCCGTTTCCTCCGACAGAGTTCGCTCGACATACATGTCGTTATAGTAAATGACCGCTACGCAAGGAACAGTATTTGATTGCAGGATTGACTTGTCATACAGATACGGCCAGCCGTCGTATGTCGCCAAAATCTCTGCAGCCTCCTTCAATGGGCGCAGATATCTATATTCTTCAAACATCCATGGGTATACCATCTCGCCGGTGAAGAGCACGGGCTGATCGGCCGTGATCTCGAATTCCGGATATTCCGATCGAACACGCTCCGCTGACCAGTTGGAGGCAATTCCTTCGCAATAAGCTGACTCGTGCAGGATAGCGTAGATTGGATTGGTTTCAAACGAGAAGGCGTTCTCGAAACTGCGCAGGAAAGTGTAACTCATCTCTCTATCGGTTGCACCGCGTAAAAATGCGTCTTCAAGCAGGTAGTGAACTCGCGCGAAACCATAGCTGAACCCGAACGCTATACCGAGTTGTTGAAATCGGCGCGGTGATATTCGATCACCACTAGGCAGGTTTGCCTCATGAGATGCTAAGTAATCGACGATTTCGCGGGCGCGCTGGGAGTCTTCGGGGTAACGATCGTAGTAAAGCTTGTTCTTGTCGATCACACGTCGATAAGTAGCGCGGTACACATCATCGGGAGGGCGATTAAGCGGAGGCAAGCCACCGGTTATTATTGCTTCTTTCAAACCCTCTGGTGCAGCAGAAAGATAGTGCGTTATACAGAAGCCGCCGTAGCTTTGCCCCAGCACACTCCAGCGATTTTTCTCTCCAACAAGTTTGTGGCGGATTGATTCAGCATCGCGTACAATAGAATCAGCACGGAAGTTCTTTAGGTAATCAGCCTGCTCTTTCGGCGTGGCAACGCGTGCTAGCGTCTGGTGGTTGATCGGTGTGCTACGCCCCGTGCCGCGTTGATCGAGTAGCAAAACACGATATTCTTGCAGTGCCCGTTTCAACCAACCGCTCTTTTCTTCAGGGCGTGGCGAGCCGAAGCCAGGACCGCCCTGAAAAAAGACGAGCCAAGGGAGATCATGTTTCTCTTTTTCAGTCGCAACTACCTCGCGGCCAAAGACATTAATTGTCTCACCATCAGGTTTTGTGTGATCTAATGGCACATTGAATTCGTGATCGATTAATACCATACCAGGCAAACGGTGAATGTGAGCGCTCATTCATTATACCTCCTGCAGATTGCCATCAGCTAATGATTACGAATGATGAGAGCATATAAATCTTGTATAAAAAAGGGATAATGAAGACACGGATTGATTAGCTTATAATGGAGAGTCTTCTCTCCTCTCACAAGTAATCAGGTGCAAATGCAAAATGATTCGGAAAAGAAGCTTAATAGAAAAACGCGCGCGCCAATTCTGATAGCATGAACAATGGTAACAATTAAGGAAAGAGACTTGAACGAAGAGGGAGACTGGAAAGATATTGGCCAAGTGGGCTTTAACGCAACATGAACCTTGAGTTTTCGCTTGTTCCAAACTTTAGAATTAAATTTATGTCTAACCTTAAAGTATGGTTAGTGAGAGCGTGACTTTCAGTAAGAAGTTAGTTTTAGTTGTGTTTGCTTTAATGATCATCTCAGTATATCTTACAGTGTATACCTTAATGGCTCATGCTGTAGCTGCAAGACACATATATGAAGACCCCGATGGTAATGTTATTGCATAGCGAAGCGGACCTAGCGGCTCTTTGTTTCCTTGGCCGACAGAACCCGGCATGTTAGAAGTACTTTCTAAAGTCAATGAAGTTGACTTGTTCATTTACCGATGCTTCATGAAAACCTGGGTACTGGCGGGTCTGTCAATATTTATGTGGATCGCTATAAGCTTTGCCATATTCAAGATAGCTAAAATGTAGCGAGATTTGCAATCGACTTCTTTAAGCGTAAAATCTCCGAAGAAAAAGATCCAGACTATTTCCATTTGGCTGGTTATTACTCCTACGTTACCACTTCTATGGACCTTATCTCGGGAGACGATGCTCTAATCATCCACATCTATCAATCATGATAGCATTGTGCCAACCATACTTATCTTCCGGACAAAAGAATAATTGATATCTTGAAGGAGGGCTTCGGGAAAATAAGAATGTAAAGAGTGGTAAACTAAAGAGCACGCTGTTGTGTAAGACAATCAATCAATCTTAGCTTAAATAGAGCACACTTATTTTACTTTTTGATGAAAGAAAATGGCCATTAAACTAGTGATATTTGACGCTGATAACACACTATGGTCACATCTTGACATCTCGAAGCTGGCTCTTCCCTTCACACTCGTCAATGGAAATACCATCTCAGATGCAAACACAGAGACTTTCTGTTTATTTGTAGGAATTCGCGAGCTTTTGAGCGAACTACAGAGAAGAAACATCATAATTGCGCTTGCCTCATGGAACGAGACGAAGCCAGTAAAGGAAGCTCTGCGCCTCTTTGGAATAGAGAAGTTTTTCAAGATTGTTAAAGCTGAGTTTCATCCGAACAAGCATCTCATGATTGAAAACATTCTCTCAGAACTTCTAAAAGAAGGAATCAAGATAGAACCTGACGAGATACTCTACGTGGATGATAGGACTGTGCATTTAGAAAGAATAGTTGAAAGAATCGGGTCGCTCCATTTTGTTCAAATGTGGGTTGATGCCAAAGCACCGAACGAAATTCTGAAGTTCATTGAACACATCCAGAGACGATGAGTTTCGTTCAACATCAACAGGGGAGGCTGTAAAGAAAGAGTTTGGAAGAAAATGAGGTTTAACTCAGTTCTCCAGTGGACAAAACTGTTATGTTTATGTTCAATATAATTAGACTGTGACATGAAAAAAAGATTTGGATTAATTCTTCTATTTGCTGGAATCGTTGCAGTTCTTGGATGGTCTATTCTAAGTCAACAGTTACAAGTTTTAAAGGAAAGTTTTGGGATATACCTTCTAGAAAGTAACGAATTAGTGATATCTGATGAAGACATTGTATGGTACAATAAGACTTCTCACGAAATTGAACTTACCGAAGGCGGAGTAGAAAAAATTGAAGCATTGCATGTGTCCTTATATGGTAGTCCCTTCGTGGTCAAAATCAATGGAGAAGAAATCTACAATGGATCATTTGTTACTCCTATCTCTTCTATACCCGTACCACCTTCAGAAGTAGTAATAGAAACTTTGGTTCAAGATAACATCATAAAGATGCAAAGGGGATACCCTGCTTCACAGTTTGGAGACCAAGATTCAAGAAATAATCCTAAGATATTTGGCTACTTTCAAAAAATCGGGAAATTAACTCAATGAGCAGGCATAGAGAGCATTTATTACGCAAAAAGATGTGACTGAAGATTTAGAGCAAGTTTCAAACCATGGACTGCTACCGAACCAAGAATATTGTTAATGTTAGTACTTGCCTGCTTGTTATCTGCATTGCTTTTCCGCGCTTTGAGGTTGGCGCGTGCTACTTGATTATTTTTTGCAGTCTCAACTCATCTCTTATTGGCAGTCCCCCTATGCCTTCTAGGATTTCGCCGTGCTTTTCAGCTATAATGTTAGGTCTTATTTCATAGATTTGGAAGCCAATGGATTGATAGAAAGCCAAGGCAGGCAAATCATCATTCGAAGTTGAAACAAGCAGCTTACTCTTTCCCATCCTTTTGGCCTCGGCTTCAACCTTTTCGACAAGCCTTTCTCCAACACCACCACTTTGACGTTCTGGCAGTACTCCCAAAGCAACAATTAATACCGCATTACCTTCTTCACCAAAAGAGACGAACCCTACGGTCTTTTTCCGAATCTTAGCAACGTATGATGGGAGTTCGGCAACTATAAACCGTTTATCGAAGGTTAATTGCTCCTGCTCTCCCCAAAAAATCTGAATAAATTGCCTGACTCTCTCTGTTTCCTTATCAGCCATCACTTTTTCAATCTTAAATTCAAGCTTGGGCGGCTTCATGCAAGAATGGCATATTGTGCGTAGCCTTACATGCTTTGCGCAAAGCAGTTTTCCACATACAATGCACTTGTAGATTGAATCCTTTTCACAATAGCTGCAATTCATACATCACACCCTCCATTGCATCATTGAATAATATCATGAAAAGACGTAACAATATTAAATACTAGCGGCAAATCTAATCGAAACAATGCAATTCCTTTGAAGATACTGGCCCCTATTTGTCGTTCGCTTCTGATTATTGCGCGTCTGCAAAATGCGATCAGAATCAATTGCTGGATTGACGTTCGATTCGATGACAGGAAAAGCATGCACTTAATAATGCTGGAAAATATAATACTAGAAAACTTTCCTATAATTAGAACGCAACTAGCCTAGTGATCTTGTGGTGAAAACTTGGTCAGTTTGACTGAAAAAATCAAGAACTATGCAAAATGTAGAGGGGCAACGCTTGTCGGAATAGCTACTGCTGAAAGACTTTCAAAAGCGCCAAAGGGACGCCGTCCGAAGAACTTCTTACCCGATGTGAAAAACGTGATTTCGATAGGGTTAAAGATTAACAGGGCTTCAATTCTTCAGCTTCCGAAAACCGTGAGAGAATATAAGACAAGCTATGATACAGCGAACCTGAAACTCAACAGCTTGGCATGGGACATAGCGTCCTTACTCGAAAAGGAAGGTTACGAGGCTGTGCCATTCCCTGCCAGTGTTCCCTACGATATCAAGAAGCTCTTTGGAGATATATCTCACAAGCATGTGGCCGTAGCTGCCGGTTTAGGCAAGTTTGGATTAAACAATTTGGTCTTAACGCCGAAATATGGCCCCTATGTTCGTTTTGTAAGCGTAATGACGAACGCTCCGTTAGAAGCTGACGAGCCCCTTAGCAATGATGCATGCATAGGCGAAAAGTGTTCGAAATGCATAACAGCATGTCCGGTCGGAGCTTTAACAAATCCCCTCCTTGATCCTATCAAAGGGTGGCGGATAAAAAAAGAGAAATGTTACCAATATATTCACGCTGGTTCAGTTGGCGAGGTGTGTGGTCTATGCATAAAAGCTTGCCCAGCTTCAAACCCAACAGCATGACTTTTCTGATCTAGCGCGGTCTCCTTTCGTAATATTTCAAGTAGAAACCAAGCTTTTTGTAACTGTTGAATTAGCGTCAAACTTCCAAGAAGGCTCTCGTTTCTTTGCAGGCACTATTCAAGATAGTGTACGCTAGCGTTTTCGCTCTGCCAGTTGCGAATATCTTCCGTCGGCGGTTCTATAGGCGGCAAGCCTACCAACAGTTTCCCAGTTGTCACCTGAAAGGCGACGGATCTGCACTGTGATAACCTCGGCCGTTGGATCAGACTTCCCCGGCCAAACTGTCAAGATCAAGAAATCGCCGTTTGGCAACCTCGTCTTAAAACGCACCTTGGGCTGAGAGCGAATGGACATTTGACATACACTCCAAGAATTTATTTCACATGCTTGCTTTTAGCGCACTATTTTCGAGCAGCCTTCTCGCATATTCTTACCTATTTTTTCCTCTCGCATACCCATCTCCTCATTCAAAAATAATTAGTGTGCGTCATATTTTTTCCCTTTTTTATTTCATGATCTTAATCTAGAGATACATCCCAAGTTCTCCAAAAACCTCAGGACTTGGTTTAATCAAGCCAACCTTTGGAAGTTGCGTGATCAAGTTTTTCATTTTTGGATTTAGACGTAAAGCTTCTTTAAAAGCCTTAATAGCCTCTTCTCTTTTATCCAATTTGAGACAAATTATGCCCAAATCAACGTGTGCGTCATCAATATTAGGATTGAGTGACACTGCTTCTCTTGCAGTTGAGAGGGCATCTTCAAGATTGCCGGTTGCAAGCTTCTCCTCACTCTCGTCAATCAATCGATAGACGCGATGCAGTTCCAGCAGGCATTTCAATTCGGCAATTGGGTCAGGATGGTTTTCAACGCGTAAATCAATGTAGCGATCTCCATAGCCTCCACGCCCACAATTCTTTCTGACTACGAGCAAAGCTGCAGATTGTCTTCCTCTGGCGTCACCTCCAGCCTCTTCGCCACCCTCGAGTGCGGCAACAAGCTTGTTGGCCAGGTCACCATGTGAACTTTCAAATCTATCTGCCATTCTGTTGATCACATCCTCGCACGCCAGAATGTTCCCCTGAATTGAATAGTTTTTGCCAACTTTGCTTCCAGCCCATTCTAAACATTTCTTTCCAGTGAAGGCTGCTGCGTTGGCCCTGGAATCCACAATGCCGAGTTGACGAAATTCTTTCGCTTCATCATCCTGTGTAAGTCCATTTATCACTTCGTCGACCGTTTGGCCTTTTTTTAGAAGTTGCAATCCTCGAGGGCCATAGGAAACGTTAACAAAGGATTGCGTGGCAATTGCTCCTACGTCGGCTTCTGCCCAAGGAACAACAGAACCAACGGAGAAATATCGTGATTGCACGGCAACTCCCAGGTCTTTTGTGGATGGATCAAAAGCCACAATAGAAAATGTGGAAGCCAGCTGGCATCGTTTATGAATTGCATTGGGTTTCATGAAGTAGACTTTTGCGTCCGCTATTTTATACCTTTAGTTACATAGTGTTCAGATAAGCGCGCGTTAAGGATCAAGAATGTTGAGTGACTAGAGTGTTTACTCCTTATCCAGCGTCGTCCGCCATTCGGGAACCTTAGCATCTTGAGCCATGTCCCAAAAGTCGAAGGGTTTTATGTCCAAGATCGGTGTCCCGTCATGGGCATCGAGACCGCGAATAGTTAAAACGTTACCTTCTACCCTAACTAGTTCAACCAGAGTTAACCCTATGGGATTTGGACGATAGGGGGTTCTTGTTGCAAATATACCTAAAAGAGGCAATTCCTTTCTGCCTCTAGGATGGACTTTAGCCTTCTTTCTCTCTTCATTTGAAATTTTATGCATCCAAAATATAATGAATAAATGGGAAAATTCTTCTATTCCATCTAAAGCTTCTGCCAACTCCTTGCGAAGAATTATTTCTGCAATGTTTCTTTTGTCTGTAACCTCATCTCCAATAGACTTGGTTTTGACGAAGCCTATAGGTTTCAACTCGACTTTCTTCATAGCTACTCCATCACCTAACCATTGTGAGGCACTGGACTTATAACATTGAACCCTTCCTGTTTCTCGCAAGAGAAGGCGTACAAATGTATGATGACAAGACAAAAGAAAGATTATGCTGTAATCAGGCAAAAGCCAAGAACTCACGAAGCTTAGCTATGATAACAAAGAAGCATTGATTCGAGGAAAGAGAATAGGGCTGGAATTAGAGAGTAAATAAAAATTTGAAAGATCAAACTAATTATTTTATTTTGGCTACATTATTGGTCGCAGTATTTTTAGGGGCGCTGTTACGTACAAAGTGCGTGCATAAATTTGTTTTCCGCGGGCTTTGAGATTGCTGAGAAGAATTTAACTTGATTTTTGCAGTAGTAAACAGAGAAGTATGGATGTACCTAACGGCTTACTCATCTTAGAGCGCGTGGATCAGGCTTTTTGAAGCCACTGAGCCATACTTTTATACGTTCCCGCTTTCTCATTTCTTATGATCAACCCTTTCAACATCATAAACCCCAAATAATACTCTAGCTGTTTGAAACCTAGGTTGCACTCGTACATAATCTGGGTTTTCTTAGCTGGCTTTCGTGCTGTCACCAAGATTTCTGCAATAATCTCAACTTTGCCTCGTCTTCTTTCATCAAGTCTGCTTTGCAACATGAAAATGTCACGCCCGTATGCATCCTATTCCTGCGAGCTGAATTCAAGTTTCATTTACTTCGATTTTGAAGTATCTATCTAAATTTTGGGTGAACAGCTTTTCTATGAAAACTTCAAGCGCATTTTTCATGTCCGGTTTTTTGACCCAGGAATCTACGATTTCGTAAGGATGAATCATAGATATCTTGACACGATATTTCTTCAAGTTCAACTCAACTTGACTTTCGATGGGCGTATTTCTCTCTTCATCTCCAAACTCCTTCTCCGTAACAGGGATGAATATTTCCTTTTCCATGCAGCCTTCTCCTAAATACCAAATTGCTAGCCACAGAATAGAGATATAATTCTTATTAACATGTAGATATACTGCTGATTGCTATACGCGCCCGCATAGCGCGCGTACTCATGACATAATTTCGTCCAAATCCTTCACAAAATTAAGAACTGTGATATCCTTTTTCTGCAATATCATAGAAAATTGTCGAATAGAGAATTGTCGAGTCTGTTATCAATAGAAAAAGGAGTAAGTGACCGCTTATCACTTTACGTACTATGTAATGGGCGCATCAGCAGAGACTAAAGAGAACTGAGAGGTTGGAAAGAAGTAGACCAAGCGCACGAGGTGCTCTCAAATCAGAAATGATTCTCAACCAAAACGAAGAGAATATTACATAGTCTTTCAGATAAGATGAATCAATGTTTAAAGTCGTTAGGGTTGATGAAGATAATAAACAGATTGTAATTGACTTCCTTAGGTTTGATGTTCTAAGGCATGTTTTCGCTTTTTGTGATATTCAACAGGAGCCTGAACACACAATTATGTACGCTGCTTTTGAAGATGAAACCTTGAAAGGATACATTCTTATTTACACCGCCTTAGAATTTCCAAGCCTGAGTCTAGAATGTGATAAGGATACAGCTGAGAGCCTAATTGAGTACTCACCACGGGATCGTTTTATTATGCATATACCGCCAGATTGCTTACCAATCATAAAGAGAAAATTTCCACTTGCAAAGCATTACGTTGAAGATTGGATGCTAGTCAAAGAGGATGAAGCGTGCTTTTTCGAATCAAAACTTGTGCGCAAATTATGTATTAATGATGCTTCAAGACTGGCATCACTTCTCTCAAGTGTAGAAGACCGCCCTATGAGATCAGTGAAGAAATGTGTCGATATGATAAGTAAGCAGCCAATTTACGGTGTTTTCGCTGATGCCAAACTGGTCTCTTGTGCTGGTTCCTTCATTCAGTTGCCGCAAGTTTGGATGATAGGAAAAGTTTACACACACCCAGAACATAGGAACAAGGGATATGCAACATTAGCCACATCAGCAGTAACAAGAGAGGCACTGGAAAACTCGGAAGCAGCAGCCCTATTCGTGGGGTCAGACAATTATACAGCCCTCAAAGTTTATGGAAAAATTGGTTACAAAAAGATAGGCGAAAAACTTTGGATAGATGTAGGGACAGGAATGAAACCCTGATTATGTTTTTCAAATACTAGACTTATACTAAAAGTCTTACCTTTCCATGGCGGGCGCTTGATAATTGTTGCCTTAGCCCAGACAAAAGGAGAGAGGAATGGACAGTAGGCTCTGCGGCTCTATCCTTGGGGGCGTGTAACCAATTTGGAGCAAAAGTAGAAAAAAGGGGTTTATGAATTATTGTTACTTGTGCTCAGGGTGTGAGATTTCTTTTGCCGGAACCACTATTAGGGTTTCCATAGTGTATCCTGTTGCGAATCCCGTCTCCATCACAAAATTCATGGCTGCCCTCTCGTCTGGGGCCTCGAATATTATTATGCCATCATACCTGCCGAAAGCAAAGTAGATATCATGAATCTTTATCCCTTTAGTCGGCTTCAGCTCCTTAAGATATTTGACAGCGTCAACTCCTTTTCCTTTAGGCAACATTAAAGTTGCAAATAACAAGCTTTCCACCCAAATATCATTGTTTAATAATGCTTAAAATGGTTTTCTAGAGCCCGCGCATTTTGAACAAGCAGGTGTGTTTCTGTTTTCGATATAGTTCTAGAGTGAAAATATCATTTATAATATCTTTTGGCACTTTTAACTGTTGTAGCGTGTGCGGTGTTGGTTATGTACAGGCGACTTGCGAGCAAGGATTTCGTGGCACTATTCGAAGCGTTGTGGCAAAATGGGCCTAGGGTGAAGTATCAAAATCCCGACGCATGGAGAATACGCTAGCATCAAAACAAATTCGTAATGGGGCTTAGGGCGAATCAGCGATAGACACGCTATCTTTTTTGTCTGTGAGTCAATTAATTTTCTAGAAAAGTTTAGTAGCGCGTATAATTTGATTGCACTGGAACCTATCGACAAAACTCATATTGATAAAGCCTATCGCGCGCGCTCGGCTTAATCATGCTGAGAGAAAGTCTCGTCAACAGCTATCAGCATTCCATGCACGTAGCTGGATCGGTCACTGGTGAGAACGAAATTTGTAAGGACAATTTCATCAGGTTTTGCCAACCTGCCCAGCGGTTTTCTCATATCATAGCTTATGCCTGATAGAACAACATTGAACTTGAATTTCAGTCCTTTTTTTAAAGTTCTAGAATGCAGTTTCACTTTTCATAATTTATGGAAAAAGTGTCGATTCAATTTTGGTGTATGAATAAGCTAATAAGGAACGCCATACGCCTCATATCATAGAGGCTCAACGAGCTTCAACCTTATTTTTCGATTAACGGTGAAAAGCATGGCAAAAAAGGTAAAGCGCCCACACATTAGCAAAAATCAACGGAAGATCTTGGATATATTGGAGAAATATCAAGAATTGACAGCGAAAGACATAGCCGAGATTATGTGGGCGAGGGACATACGTTATAAGACGCCAGAATACAGTTCAGTTCATAGGAGCCTTACGGCTCTTCACGAGAGAGGTCTATTAGAAAAAGTCGGCGGCCAATTGAAGTGGCGGAAAACTAAGATTCAATAATGACTATTGTAGAGCGCGCGTTACCTGAAGAGATGAAAAGCAGCAGATAATAGTGCGCGCGCTAGGCTGGCTTCGTCTAGCGGCTTTCAACTGCAATGCCACTTACACTAGTAAGCTATCTCCTGCTGTAAAGTCCTACAAGTTCACCTTTCGCGAGTATGTGATCTTTCATTGCTTTTTCAACATCTTTCTTTCTTGAATTTGAACCTAGAGCCAATTGAACGTCCAAGGCATAGATTTTGAAAAAGTACCTGTGGGTTCCGGATGGTGGACAAGGTCCTCCGTAGGAGTGTTTTCTAAAATCGTTCAGTCCCTCAACCCCAGGAACGCTGTTCTCATATATCTTGTTTTTGGGAGGGATGTTCCAAACGATCCAGTGATCCCAAGTGCCCATAGCAGCATCGGGATCATCAATTATCAGAACCAAACTTTTTGTCTCTACTGGTATACCGTCGATATTTAGAGGAGGATTTACGTCTTCGCCATCGCAGGTATACTTTTTAGGAATTGGTTTGTTATTCTCAAACACGGGGCTTGTAATTATTAGCTGTTGCATAAATGTCGCCTATCTAGAAAATAATGCTTCAAAGCATAAAAGATTTGTCAGAAATGTGAGTCAAATCGTATGATGTTTATTAGACAGCGGTTGGCAAACTTGCATTCTTTAAGAAGCAATTTATGAGACTTGAAAGCTTTCTGCAGCATGTGGCAAAAGGCGATGGGCGAATTCTTCTTTTGCGTCGTAAACTTGTAATCCAAACTCATACTGGAATTGGTTCAAGATTGATCCTCAGCTTCCGCCTTTTTGTAATGATTTACATTCATGTCATCGAGTAGCGATTCAGTAGGCTAAGCTACAGGGAACAGAAAGATTAGAGGGTAGACTGCTGCGTCAGAGCGTTGATTTAATGGTTTGTCTTGTAATTTGTTAATTTTCACAGAATCATTTAGGGGCTCTCAAATTGGCAACAACATCCCATTGACAGCCGTGGGGCTTAATGTCCAGAACAGGAGTGCAATCGAAAGCGTCAAGACCTCTCATTTCTAGGGCATTCTGGCGCGCGCTAAAGGCTGCAGAGCACGCGCTGTTGCTATTAAAACCTTTAGCCTCAATCAGTATTCCTTAGTCACATACTTTTTGACTTTGAAACACTACATTAAAACTGAGATCGAAATTTCATTGGGAAGTCTTCAATATGGATGAGGAGCGTGTAGCCAGTGAGTTAAAGGGAAACACCCAACGGGTTTACTGGTACTTATTATCATCAAAGAATAATGTTGGTGTTAGGCAGCTTCAAAGGAAACTCGGTTTTTCAAGTCCGGCTTTGGCTGTTTATCATTTAGAAAAACTGGTTGAATTGGGGCTTGTGGAAAAAGTTCACGGTGAATATCATTTGACAAAAATTGTCGATGTGGGGGTTCTTAGGCAGTTCATAAAGCTTGGGGGTGTCATAATTCCCAGGCACGTGTTATATGCATCTATGTTCACAACCCTTTTTGTATTCTACCTTTCGCAATTGAGAGATCTCAACTTTTATAGCATCTTTGCATTGATCTTCGGGTTACTGGGCACTGGAATAACATGGTTTGAAACTATTAGGGCGCGACGAAGCAAGCCTTGATGACCACCCAAAATTAGATAAAAGTGCGTTTGAACAGTTCCTTAAGAAACCTCATACTTAAATATTCCGTATGTCATAATCTACATTGGCGCACCAGTAGGATGGCTAACCGCAATGAGAAGAAAGCTATTTTTAATAGCTCTGCTGCTTGTCGTTGCCATATTAGTTGCGTTGTTCTTTTGGTGGAGACTGAACCTTTTTGGTTCTGTGACTGGTGAAAACTCCGGCTCGCAGTTGCAAATAGGTGGACTAGTTGAGCGTCCTTTGAATTTGACTTATAAGGAAATCCTGGCGATGCCGAGAAGCAACGTGAACGCCACGCTCTTTTGTGTAGGTGCGCCGAATCATCCAGTTGCTGAAGGTGACTGGACTGGCGTGAGCCTAAGATTTATATTGGAAAGAGCTAGGGTCTCTCCCGAGGCAGTGAAGGTTGCCTTCTATGCTGAGGATGGTTTTACAACTGACTTAACGGTTGCGACGGCAATGCGAGGAGACGTAATACTGGCTTACGAAAAGGATGGCGAATCTCTGCCTGAAAAGTTGCGCCTAGTGGTGCCTGATAAGTGGGGTTATAAATGGATAAGCAATTTAACCCGCATTGAGCTTGTCAACTACGACTTCAAAGGCTTCTATGAAAGCAGAGGGTATTCTGACGAAGCAGAAATTGCAGAAAATCATAACGATTAGAGAAGAATTTGACAATTTTGGTCCTTGCGTGATTTTCGATAGATTGTTTAGAGCTGGAAAATTAAGTGTTTTAAAAACAAGTTTTAATGTTGAAGCAAATCTGAAATTCAGTGGGGCTCACATGTCGTGCCTTATTTGGTGACTGGTTTAACCCTCACAATGTCGCCTTTCGTAATTCCAAGGTCACGTTGTACTTTGTCTGGAAGCTGTATAACTCCTTTTTGTAACTCTTCCATAGACGCAACTTTGCATCGTACCCTCTTTCCGCTAAGGTTTTCAATTTCGACTTCCTTAATTTTTCCGCCCCACTCAGACAGCATTTCTTTGTGGATTCGAACTGTGCTAGACCATGAGGCGTAGAGCATTCCGAGGTTTTCAACTATGAAATGATTCTTTGAGGGTTCAGCAATCAACGGCGCCGCCTTTATCTTTTGTCGTTGCACTATCTGGGTTTCTTTTTCCACAACTTGTTCGACGGGCTCTTCAACAGGTTCTTTGACTTCCTCAACCATCGGCATTTCGGGTTCTACTTCTGCTTTTTCTATCTCGCCTGTCAGAGAATCACCTCTAAGTTCGGATAGCATACAGTCGACCATCATCTCACAGGCCAGACATTCTTCAGGTATTTCTTGGTCTCTGGGCCGTTGTCGCAGATACCCGAACTGGTGTGAGCATGGTGAAGTCGAATATGCAGAGCTTTGCCTCTCAATCCTCGGCTTTGCCTCTTCTGCCATAGTTACCTCTCGTTCAATGAAATATCGAATCCGAGTTTTTTATCCTTAGCGAATTCAAAATAAATATTCAAAAAACCTCATTGAGATTTCGAAGCAGTACCTAAAAGTCTGATGAGAACTTGGATTGGCGTTTGGCTCCAAAAACTAATAACGATCTTCGAAGACAATAGGTGCCATGAAATTTCATGTTAGACGTAAGGATAAAGAGATAACTGACACGAATGTGCTTAAGCGTATACTTGAATTTTCCAAGTATGTAACCATTGCTCTTTGCATGGATAATGAACCATATCTTGTGTCGCTCAGCCATGGCTACGACGAAAAGCGCAATTGCCTATATTTCCACTGTGCTAAAGAAGGCAAGAAAGTCGTCTACCTCAAATCCAACAACAACGTTTGGGGACAAGCGATGCTAGACTACGGATACATTGAAGGCAAATGCGATCACTCCTATGCTTCCGTCCATTTCTCAGGCAAAGTGACTTTCCTCGACAAACTCGATGAAAAGCGACAGGCAATAGAGTGCATGATGAGACACCTTGACGGTAACCCTGAAGTCCTAATAGCAAAACTTAATCCTGAGAGGCTCAAAAACACCGCAATAGGTAGAATCGACATCGAGTACATGAGCGGCAAAAAACACAAAGAAGCAAAAATATAAACCATAAAAAGGGTTGAAACTTGCGCCGCGAAAGAGTCAAAATAGCCAAGAAAACTTAATTAATAAAGTTTTTTCTATTTATCTCGGCGCCTAGGCCTTGACAGCCCTGGTAGTATAGTCCGGTCTAGTATAAGCGGCTGTCGCCCGCTAGACCCGGGTTCAAATCCCGGCCAGGGCGCTTTTTCCGTTTAAATCCGAAATATCCTGTATTTTTAGAAAATCGTTCGAGATAAGACTTTTCACTCCAAATAGTTTCTAGTTCCCCTTTTTTGCACGCATATTAGATGCAGGTTTTTTGTGCAATTTCTTTGCCCAGTTTCGAGTGGTATTCCGCTCGCAATTGTAATGGGCGTTATCCGTCTTTTAGAGCCTCGCTGCTTCCATTTCCTCCTATAGCCAACCCACAATCTTCGCTCCATCCAGCCTTCTAGTGCCCGCCTCATCTTCCCCTTCTCTATAAGTGAACAAAACAGTTAAGATGTTATCCAACTATTGGCTATCTATGCAAGAAGGAAAATTCAAGCCTAAACTTATTGCCCCGTGCGGAATGAATTGCGGGATTTGCAAAGGATATTTGGCTTACTCACGAGGGATCCCCAAGGAGAGAGGCAAAGTAATCCATTGTCTTGGTTGTCTTCCTCGCAACAAAAACTGCTTCATCAAAAGAGGTTGCAAAAAACTTGCCAAGAATGAGATCAAATTCTGTTTTGAATGTGTTGACATGCCGTGCGAGAATTTAGATCGTCTGGATAGGCGTTACCGAAAGCGTTATGGTATGAGCATGGTTGAAAATCTTATAGAGTTAAAAGAGAAGGGAATGGAAAAGTTCCTCGAGGCTCAAGAGCAGAAATATAAATGTCCGCAATGTGGCGATGTTATTTCTGTTCACGATAGAAAATGCTATGCATGTGGACATGTAGAGCCTGTTTGATTTGAATTGGTGTAATGATTTATGAGTGGATAGGAAGATGAGTATTGAACTTCCAGAAGCCAAGATTCTAGCAGAACAGATGAATAAGGAGCTTCGGGGAAAGCGCATCCAATCCTATCATCTAGAAGACTACGAGAAACTACAAAGGATAGGCATGCTGAACAAAGATATAAAAGAATTCGACCAACTTGTTGACGGAAAAATTGAATTCGTCAAATCCAGAGGCAACGTCATATGGGTGAGGCTCAATAATGGAATTAGCCTGATTCTCGGCCCTGAGTACGGTGGCGAAATCTTCTATCACACAAGCGGGCAAACGGTCCCAAGCAAGTTCCATTTGAAAGTTGATTTTACTGATGGCTCAGTGTTGACTGTAAGGCTAACTAGCATGGGTGTCATCCAAGCGATGAAAGATAAGGACTTAGAGCGTTCCTATGTTTACCGTCGAGATTTCAACTTTGAGATACCGTCACCCATAGATGAAGGGTTTACCTTCGAACGCTTCTCGAAGCTCTTAGCTGACAATAACAGGACACTCAAGTCGGTACTCGTAGGAAAAGACGCGGTTGTGGTAGGACTGAGCAATAGCGCTTTTCAAGATATTATATACCGGGCTAGGCTTCACCCAAAGAGAAAAGCCGCAGAGCTGAATAACGATGAGAGACGAGCCCTCTACGATGCTATTAGGCTTATGCTTCAAGAACGAATCCGACTCAAAGGAAAAGACCAATTTTATGACCTTTATGGAAATCAAGGTGGCTACATGCCAGCCATGGGTCCGAACATGAAGCAGCAGGCCTGTCCAATATGCGGGACCCTTATAGAGAAGTTGAGTCTGGGAGGAGGGCACACATATTTCTGCCCAAAGTGTCAGATGTGAAAAGTATAGATAGCAGTGCGCGCCAACACTATAGCAAAGTTTTCTTTGTTCCGGTTGCCCCTTAATTTCTAGACTGCAATTATTTATTTGAAGGGAAAAGACGCAAGCTTTATTAAGTATTCCTATATACGATATTACTCGACGTTTGAGTTGATCCATAAAATGGTCGCCCGCAAAAGCTCTGTGTTAGTTGTTATTCTTCTCTTGACGGCATCTTCAATTTGCCCTGTTTTTGCTGGCGATTATCTGAGGTCAGGGGATTTTGATGAAGAAAGCTGGTCCAAGGTCGTTGATTACCTTGAGTATGTTGATGTGTATGCCACTGCTCATGGCTTGTCTCGTCCGCCGGCTGGTGCACATGCAAATCTCTATATGACTTATGTAAATTACAGTGGTGTACAGATGCTATATGCGGGCCTTACAAACATCACAATGGGTCTTGGAGCCCTTTCCGTAACGTTGCCAATTCAGACTTTCATGATGCATTACAAAACAGAAAACCAAAAAAGGGATGTTGTAACGGCATCCTCATACATCATGCTCTTAGCCTATAACGAAGCCGAAGACACCATATATCATGATTCGCCCGACAGAAATGACACTTTGTATGCGTCCTTCAGCATGGGTTTTGACTTATCTGCACTGATTCAACAAGATGCACCAGCGCTGAATAGCATAACAAAGACTATTCCTTTAACTCATCCAGAAGCCAATCGGTGGAGCTGGGGAATGACTTACACAAATCTTACTGCAATATGGTGGCGCGTCTCAATAGATCCTGCCAATTCATCTTATCAAAGCGTGCCAGTTGCGGTCAGCGTTTATGAGGAACTAACTTTCACCTACGACTTAATTTTTGACCTTGATGGCAAAACCGCCAAAATTGTAAGCAACTACGTTATTGGAAGAATGACTGACCTTTGGGTGGTAGGCACATGGTTTGGGTTCATACCAGTAGCAGTGCACTATAACGGCACAGGCTGCTACCGATTGAACGGGTCTACCTACTCAGAGGAAACGATCTATCAATTCTTGAATAGACAAGGCATCAGCATGAGTATGGTGTTTTTCCAAGCCTCCGCAATGCTTGACCATAAAACAGAAAGCAGTGCCGGTGGGCAAAATGTAGCGGATAATGAGGTAGTCGTCAGTAACAGCGCAATATCAACCTTTGCCGAAGATGGTGAGAGAGTATCTGACATGAATTTCGGCGCAAAAAATTCCTACAACTTGTATAACTACCCTAGCGGCTCAAGCACGACTTATAATGCCATAGCAAGAACGGCTGAAAGAAACGGATTCGTAAGAAACCCGTTATTTAGGATTCACACTTTCTTAATGAACTACATTCCTCTGGCGTTGGCACACATAGACCGACCCTTATATGAGCAAGCTAAGAAACAATTGCTCAACATGACTTATGCAGACTATTTCTACATAGTCTCTTATCCAACTTATAGCGGCTATGAAATAAAACATGATCCAATATACACCATTTACCTTGCCGCACCGGCTACTGCTGAAGGCAGTCTAGAAGGATTGCTAGCCATAGTGGCGATAGCGAGTTTATTGGTTGTTGCTGCAGCAGCAATAATCATTATGAGAATAAATCGGAAGAAAACCTCCGCTCTGGAAAGACAACCCGCTACACGCAAATAATCCAGCATATCTGCATTTTCTACGGTAATGGAACTTGGGTCTCAATTGTTGAATTGATGATATTGATATGTTTAAGAAAAAATCGTCGTCGCTTTTAGTCTGATATTTGCAACATGTATTGTTCTCCTAATTGGAGATCTAGACGACAATGTCATCAATTAGAGCGCGCATTTGAAAGCTCATATATTGTCCTCGTTGCCAGAGTCTGTCTGTCTATTCACCAATAATCTGTATAACCAGGTTTCTGCTTCTACTGTGAACATCCAATTCCATGAAAATTATCTGCTGCCATGTTCCTAAAGTCAGTCTTCCGTCAATGAAAGGTACAGTGATGCTGGGTCCAATTAGGGAGGCTCTTACATGCGAGTGCCCATTCCCATCATGCCATCTTTTCTCATGTTCGTACACGAGTTTTTTGGGCGCTACACGCTCAAGAATATTTGGCAGATCTATCAAGAGTCCTGACTCATATTCAATTGTGGTTATTGCTCCTGTTGACCCTGGGACGAAAACCGTTACAATGCCGTTCCTCAACTCACTTTCAGTCACAGCTTCAGCAACGTTGCATGTAACATCTATAATGTCACCTTCTCCTCTGGTATGAATTGAAAACTGCTTTGTCACTACGGCCATTCTAAACCCCAATATAATTCATCAACTATCGTTAATAAAACAACTGGGACAGAATTGTTTGTACACACTCATGATGCAAAGCTTTTCAGAAAACGAAAGTTAGAAAGGGCGCGGTTTTAATCGTGGGCCGCCACTTGGACTTGAGTCTCCTCCAGCAGAGATGTTTTCCGTATCTTAACTCTTTCTTATGGCAATTAGTATTGTGGCGAAAAGAATGAGTATGCCACCTATCCATTGCGTGATATTCAGGGTGTCTTTGAATAGTAAAGAGGCCACGATGACAGCTGTGGCGGGTTCCATTGTGGAAAGGATAGAGGTTCGTGAGGGACCGATTATCTTCAGACCCTTGAAGAGCATTGTCAAGGCAATGGTGGTGCTGATTACAGAGATCATCATTATCCATGCCCACGTCTTAATATCCAATGGGAACTGAAGCTCATTTTTCAGCGCACCCAAAATTCCAAAGCTGAAGCCTGTAGCTCCCATAACGTAGAAGGCCCCAATTTCACCATTTAGTCCCTTCAACGCCCGCGGCAACAACAAGGTATAAGCAGCATAAGTGACAGCGGTACCAAATGACAGTAAAATCCCAATCGCCGACACGTTGAGAATTGGGTTAGATAAGAAAGCTAGTCCAATCACTGTAAGCAAAATTGAGAAGATTAGAGAAAAAGAAATTTTCTCCAAACCTAAAGCCAAGGATACTGTTGTGACAAAGACTGGATACGTGTTGGCAATGAGAACTGCGACTGATACTGTAATGTAGAGGAAGGATGTGAAATAAAAGAACGCTGCGAGGAAATACCCGATTCCCCCTAAGGCTAGCAAAAAAAGGAGCTGGGTTTTCGATGGAATGTAGAATCTGCCAGTCAATCTAAGAAAAATGCCAACTAAAATGAATGCAGAGAAAAATCTGATGAAAAGAAGCCCATTTACACTGACACCGCCTTCATAGGCAAAACGTGTAAATATGGGTATAAGCCCGAAGCAGACTGCCGAAATCAACACGAGTATGCTTCCAAGTAATCTTTGATCCATCTTGCATCCTCTCTGTCGCACTGTTTTTCTATTTTAATCAAGCATATTCACGGTTTGATATAAAACGTATGTTGGTTAACTGAGAAAAAGAATAGAAGAAAGTGTATAATCTTCTCTGATGTTGAGGCATAGAGGCAAATAAAAGAAAGAACCGCAAATTAGCTTGCTACTTCCGATTTTGTCAACAAAACCTTTTGCCTTATTTCGTTTACAAATTCAAGTTAAAACTTTCTTGCGCGCCCTGCTAAAGCCCAGTATTCTTTGAGCTTTTTGGCTGCGGAAAGCATATGAGACAGTTCTAACCATCATTCAAAATGATACAGTTGATGTGTGCTCAACGAACTGACCACGAAAGCTCTTCTGAAACTTGGTTACTTAATATCCTCAAGAATTATGGCTACTCGGGTCTTGAAGGAAATCATTTTGCCACCAGGGCTTCGCGGAACGGCTTATGCGTTGTTTGTAAAGGCTCCCGTTTTCTCTGCGGAAAAACCCGCTGCCCAATAATGGTCAGGGTAAACTACTTTTTGAAAAGTGTTCCACTAATATCAAGCGAAGACATCACCGGCGCTTCTCCTCCCAGCGTCTTTATTGGTCGAATTGGCTACCCTTATGTTTATGCTGGGCCCCTCGTGCCACCTGTTAGCGAAGATACAAGCCTCTTCGACTTGCCTGAACTTTGGTTTGGAAAAACAATAGATGAAATTGTAGGCTTCCGTTCGTTACTTATACGTGGCAAGCATCGGGTGCATGTGCAAAAGTTTGAGGAAGCTGGAAAAATAGTTGAGCAAACCCGGGAATTAGCCCTAGCAGAAAACAGTGTAGACATGGAATTGCAGCTCACAAAGAAGCCCCGAGGCTTCATATTCCTGGACGACGATGTTCAACCCTTTGGGCCTTCCGCCCCGATCAGGGATCTGCACCTTGGCAATGCAAAGTTTGACAGTAGAATAGAAAAAGCCTATTATGACACGGACTTAAAAGCAAACCAAGCGGTGCTGGAGCTTTACGACAAAGGCGTCATGGTTACGAAAATTCAAAGAGCCTTCAGCGTCGGCGCCTTCGGTATAGAAAAGAACAGAAGGCTTGTGCCAACCCGTTGGAGTATAACAGCTGTGGATGACATAGTCTCCAAAAATCTCATGAGTCAGGTCAAAACTTTCCCTGAAATAAGCGAATACCGCGTTTATGAATCCCGCTATTTAGACAACGTTTTTGAAGTTCTAATGATTCCAAGCACATGGAGCTATGAAGCCATAGAAGCTTGGTACCCAGGCACCGTTTGGAACCCCAATGGCAAAAATGTGGCAATGTTTTCAGACTATGAAGGCCACGATGGAAGAACAACTTACGCTCAGATAGGGGGATGCTATTATTCAGCACGTTTGGCAGTGTGCGAGCAACTAGTAAAAGAGAGAAGACAAGCCACCGTAATAGTTCTTCGAGAAGCGCATCCAGGCTATATAATGCCAGTGGGTGTGTGGCAAGTAAGAGAAAACGTAAGAAATGCCATGCGTCAAAAACCCTTAATCTTCACAACCTTGAATGAAGCCTTAACGTGGATTGCTTGCAAGTTCCAAATTCCATTACGGCGATGGATTTTGGAGAGCGAACATTTGAAAAACGCCCTTTTCCAAAAGAAAATAACAGATTTCTTTGTGAAACAGTGAGAACGTCTAGTCTTCTCCCAAAGACAGTAGTAAACCGCATAGAATGTTTAAGCCTCCTATGAAGCCCGATGCGCAAGCGCGCGTTAATTCAACAATTCCCAAAATGAGTTTTCAGCCTAGTCATGTAACCCCAATGCTTAAAGCCTAAATAACATCTAATATGACAAAAGTGTGGGGTTTCTTTTGCAGTTTCTTAAGAAAATCAAGATTATCCGTGTTGAAAAACGAGCTACAGATTCTTGGTATGACCTGAATTTGCGTCAATTGAGGAGTGGTGAAGTAAGCTTCTATCGGGTTAAAGATTTCCTTACGGGAGATTGGCTATTTAAAATATGTAGCGACAAAGAACTTGAGAAGGTTTTGGTCAAAGCTGTTAAGTGTCCCCCTGGCCCCCGCTTCGCACAATTGGAAGGGAACTCCATGGTTTTTCAGAAAAGCATGGTTGAGGGTATGCTTTACGATGTGGTTTCTCTCACACAAGTGGATGAAAATGAGAGGCTTAGCCGAAAAATGGTCTCTAGCTCAGAAGAGATTCCCGCTATCATCAAGGAGAACTATATGATTAAAACCTATGAGGAGGCGACCGGAAAAACAGCTCTCAAGCGACATTCAGTCACCCTTTGCAAGCATGATGATGAAAAAGCAATGATCCTTCTTTTTATACTTGAACGAGCTTGGCCTCTTTCAGCATCAACGCCAGAAGAGAAACTCAAGGCATTGGAAGAACAGAAGGCACCAGAGACGAAAATCCGCAAAAGAGAGATTGACGTCGGGCAAGTTTGGGCGTGTCCCATCTGTGGTAAGCAACATCGTTTAGTACATGTGGAAACAGAAAAAACCGTCAAGCATGCGTTACGAACGCATCGTTACAGTTGAAGTTTAGCTAGGACTTCTTCTGGCATAAACTCTTGACGTGACCTCACTGAAGCTTCTTCCACGTAAAGTTGAATTGCATACTTGAGTGCGTCTTCGCTTACTGGAATATACTCTAAATCGGAACCGAAATATTTGAGAAGCGAGGCGGAACATGCAAAACGTATGGCTCTGTCTTCTAGACGAGCGGAAAAAGTTACCACTTCTCTTGGAATTTGCTCTAAAATGGCGCTACGGGCCTTCTCAATAATCTCATAAGCTTGAGGCGTAATACGTACTGGTTTAGGCATGAAACGATCTGTAACCATTGGGTGTCGAGTTTCAATGGCATAGACAAGCGTTAGGTGGTCGCGAATCTTTCTTGCGTTCTTTCCAATATCAATTTCACCGAAAGCCAATCGCATTTGACTCTGCGCAATTTCGATAAAGCGCTGCTTAGTAAGCCTATGCATCCTGCAAAGCATGCGGTCTTCAATAGCGTTGAAGTTTGGATCTTGAACAGTAACCTCATAACCTCTTCCAAAAGTAGCCACATTATAGTTGACACTGAAAAAACTGCCAAATTTGTATGGTCCTACAACTTCACGATGCAGCTCATATTTGATTTCACCCCGTTCCATTGCCAACTTTAAAGGTTCAACCATGCCCTTGTACTTGAACCAGTCGTTGAACTCGGGAACAATAAAATTAAAAATTCGGTTCATATATGCTTGGCCAATTCTGATAAAGCGCGCCGGTGTCATGCCGCCAGCGTAGCGGTTGCGCCCCGGAATGCCATGTGGAGAGATCTTGGCATCTGGCTTCCCCAATATCATGTCTCGCGTAGAAAAACTCTTGCCAGTTCCTGGCTCACCAAACAAGGAAAGATTCCAGCCGGTGCGCATACCTGTTTTTCCACGTTCGTGAACAATTTCCACATCGGCCAAGCCGTATTGCTGTGTGATGCTGAGCATGCTGTCAAAGTATAGAACGGGTCCAAACAGTTTCTTGAGATAATCTGCCAAGGCGGTTACTGAGAGGGTTTTCCCGAATTGAATTGCAGTGTCAAGTCGGTTCTTCAATAGATCACTCAGATACTGGTTGAGTTCTGTGTCCATTTTTTCAATTTCTTGTCTCTCTAGAGTGACATAATCGACCTCGTCCACTTCAGCTGAGACAGCTTGTAGCGAAAGAGCGCTTGGGGCAGTCATACCCAGTTCCAACTGAACCAAAGGAGAAGTTTCCTCTAAAATCCTCCACTCTCTGTAGCTGTCGCTTTGATAGGAAACGGTGATGATCTTCAATCTTTCGAGTTCATTCACAATTGGTTCGGGATCAATGCGACGTCTCAAACTAATGGCTATGTCCCTCAAACCACAACCTTTCCCAGTCTCAAGAAAAACTTTCAATACATCCAATCCATTTTTTCCGTATTTCTTACTTACTTGGCGAAGGTTACTCTCAATTGTATCCCATGAACTTTTCAGTAATAAGGCGCCATCTTCAAACGTATAATATCTACCCCTGAAAGCAACCCATCCGCGCGGCTTTTGCGAATCAAAGAGCTCTCTTAAACGGGCATCACTAACTGAGGACGCGATTTCAAAGGCAGCTTGATCCTCATCAATATTCCAAGCGGTTTCGAAGGGTTCAAAATATGGGATTGCGAATTTTTTGCCTATTTCGAATAAGCGGTGACGCGAAAAGGCGCGTTTTAAAAGAATTTTTCTTTCAATAACCCTGTCTTCGGACGTCACTTAAATTCCTTCTAGGTATATTTTAATTAGAGCCTCTGCTTCCTTTTGGTTTGTCCAACCTTCAGCTTTCAGTTCCTCCAAGCCTTTAATCAATGTTTCCTTAAATTTCTGCCCACGTAGGATGTTCCCTGATGCAACTGCCTGACGCAAGCTCTCACCGAAGGCTTTATCTGACTTCGTTTTCGTTTTTAAGGCAAAATCAAGCATTTCATTCAAAACTTTAGATCTTGGTTTCAAGAAGAGATTTACTCCCGAGGCTGGTCTAAAGCCTGCCAAGGTTTTCTGAAGGGTCTTGACAATGCCCTTAGAGCTCATAACCCTAAAAGGCGGAAAGATTTGAAGTTGAGTTTTATTTTTAATTTGGTAACCGACAAGGTAGAAAGGCAGACAAAGTAGCGAGGGATCCTCAAACTGCCATGGTATTGGCAATTCCTTCAACTCTTTTGCCTTCTCTAGTTTTCTATTAATAAGCTCCGTAATTTGATTTGCGATATGGCTGGTCGCAATCCTAAGCGTCTCAATTTCTCTATGTTTGGATTTGACATTTATGTCGCGTTGAGCTTCAATATCAGTGATTTTCTTTTTCTCTTGGTCAATCAACTCTTGATAACCATTCCTGATTTTTTTGATGTCAGCCTCGTTTTGCTTACGAGTTTTTTCGATGAACTCCGAAAGAGCGTCTGTTCTCTTCTTTATCTCACGAATTTTATTTTCATGGACTTGGATTCGATGTTCCCAGTGAGCTATGCCTATTTTGTCACGTCTCTTTTTGCGAGTTTCACGTCTTCTAATAAAATCAGCTCTCTGCAGTTCTAATCCTTGTAGTTCACGTTCACGTTTCTCCCTTTCTCTTTCCTTTTCCTTCAATTCATTCTCTATGACTCTATTCATTTTTGTCATTCGGGCATCTCGGTCTTTCTGCAGCTGATCCACTTTCTTCTCTGTTACAGGTCGCATTTTAGAAATTTCGCCTTCGTAGACTTCACGCGTGAATTCGACTTCCTTGAGGATCATCTGTTCATGAAATTTTGACGTCTCTTCTAAAAGATTCTTAACGTGTTCGAGGCTGCTTATCTCTGATTGAATCTGTTTGTAAAGATAAGTGATTTGCTTTGCGCTTTCAACCGCCGCTTGCAAGTCAAGTTTAGGCGGTACCAAAACTGCTGCAAGACTTTCTTCTGGTTTTGGAGGAAGAGTTTCTTTGATGTATTCAAAAGCGGCAGATAACAGTTCCTTGCTCGTCACTAAAGCGTCCACTTGAACACTTAGGACTTTGGTGAAGTCGGCAAACGTCTCTTTGTGTTTTTCAAGAGTGTTCAAAAACTGTTTTCGGTCAGATGTAGCGCGATCAACATCATCGATAAATGATGTAACGTCAGGTAATACTTGACATGAGATTGTGGATGAAAGAACATTCAGACCGTCTATGACCAATGATCCATTTTCCCATGGAACAGCCCACAAGGGATAGTGCAGTTTAGATACAAACGATGTCTTACTAATTGCGGTTTCAAAAAGTCTCCATTTCTTGCGTTTTGCCTCCGTCAAAAGTAGGACTGCGGCAATTTCCATGCTTGGAGTAAAGGCTTCATCTCTCTCTTTAACTGGAAACGCAAAGGGCAAAATCAAACTGGCTGAAGGCATAGCTAGTTTCCACAATCATATTTGAGTTTTTGGCTATTAATCTTTAAAGAGAAGAGGAGTCTTCGGGTTTATGATTAAAAGTCACTCCGTTGGGCCAACTCATTTTCTATATTTTGTAAAATCTGAGTTCTATGATCTGCACAATTTGACATGATAAGTCGAAATTTATTTTTCCTTGAAGAATAAAAATACCCGCCACGCTACCCAAATCTTTTCTCCGGATTCTCATTTTTTACATAAAACCAAATCATGGTCGGAACAAACAAAAAAGAGGCTAGTGTGAATCTCAATGTTGCGAAAAGTAATGGGTTTACTTGACTCAATGCACTCTTGACAGCTAAAATGACCCAACCCAGAAAATAGCCATGAATATAAGTTCCAGATAGATCAATTTGTTTAATCGCATATTTATTTACAAAATCTTTTCTTGTCTCCAAAGTTATCACAAAGAATAGGAGAAATCAGATATCATGCAAAACTTTCAGTCAAACGTTGGCATAACCAGACTCGAAAGTTGACTATGGCGTGTTGAGTTCCTTAAACCTTTTGATGGCGTAATTTACGATTTTCATGGCTTCTTCAGCACTCTTCCATTCTTTAATTTTGACCCATTTATGCGGTTCCAACCTCTTATAGGTCTCAAAAAATTCTTGAATTTCTACAAGTTTATGCTTGTGGACGTTATCAATGTCTTTATAGCCTTCAAATCTTGCGTCATTGACAAGTACTGATAATATTTTTGGATCTTCTCCTTCTTCATCTTCTATTATTAACGCTCCTATTACCCTAACCTTGACTACGCATCCAACTTCAAGTGGTTCGTAGCTTAATACCATTATGTCAAGGGGGTCGTTGTCATCGAACCATGTCTGCGGAACAAAACCATATTCAACGGGAAAAACCACGGATGATGGCACTACTCTATCCAAAACAAATGATTCCCAAATAGAATAATATTCATACTTGTCTCTTGAACCACTTATAACTTCAACCACCATGTTAAGCAACTCCGGCGGCTTATCGCCTACGGGAATATCTTTCCAAACGTTCATTTTCACCACTTCTTTTAAGCCAAATATCAGCCCTCAATTTAACATTTTCTTCAAAAATCAGAAATATTTCACTCTTCAAATGTCAGCCTTTTACCCCTAACTTTCTTCTCGCCATATTTTGTGTATAATTCCTTCCTTAACGCTTCAAGCATCTCGATTTTTCTGCCGCAAAATTCGGCTGCTGTGCCGATCTTTACTTTGCGTTTTTCAGCAGCTTCGTATACTGGTTTTATTGTAATCTTATAGTTTAAGTCACGAAGGAAATGATGGTCCAAAACAAGAGTGTGGATATGCGTTTCTTTGATGGCGCGAACCAGATTATTATTTGATATTTCCAGACTTTTGTAAGAGTAGCGATATCCAAGCATATACGTCATTGGGCCGTCGACGAATAAAACGTCAGGTCTTTCGTTAAGAATAAAACTTATTTGGTCTTCGAGAGATGGGCCTTCAACATCAGATGTGTGAAGAAATTTTTCACCGCCGCTTCCTATGCAAAGTTCTGTTACATATCCAAGGCGCGGGTTAGTTCCGTGACAAACGGCCTTTGAAAAGGTTAACATAGTTTTGCCTATTTGGAAACTTTTTCCGTCGGCAAATTCGAGTTTACTCGGCAGTTCCTTTATTACCATCAAATGTAAGGCGGCTCTTTCCTTTTGGCTCATATTTATGTTCTCTGTAGGATGCTTTACAAAAACCATCTTATCCTTGTACATCTCTGGATAATCCGGGTCATGGTGATCATAATGATAATGCGTCACCACAAGAACATCAGCTTCCTCGGCATAACGCTTTATCTCTTCCCAAGTTTGGTCAAGCCTTTGCCATTCTAAGAAATGTGGCTCCAAACCGTAACGAAGGGGCGCCAAAGCAACGCCGGGATCTATCAAAATCTTCAAGTCATCTGTTTCAACAAATGTTGCCATTGAACGAACGCCGAAACTGTCAAAGGCTAATGGCATAATCCTATGAATCATTGGCCTTTTCCTTCTTGAAAAATGATTCCAGCTTCCTTGTTTCAGCCCTCTTTAAAACATCTGCACATTTTCTAGGGTCCAGCGCTTTGAACTCCAATCCAAGAGTAAACAGTAGCCTTTGTACATCCTTTGCAATTTCAGGCGCGGCGAGAATTCCTCGAATTTCACGGTCTGCCTTACTTTTTATGGAGCCAATATATTTGGCAAGTTGAAGAGCGGCTTCCTTGCCGGCTGTTTTACGTTTAATTTCAACAACGACAAGTCTTCCATTCTTGTCCTCACCATAAATGTCCACGAAACCCGGTTCGACTTTCTTCTCATAACTTATCGGCTTGAAGCCTTCCTCCAAAAGCGACGGCTTTAATAAAATTGCCCTGTGCATGTCCTCTTCGCTTGCGTAAAGTGAAAATTCTCCAGAATCCACGAGACTCAGGGCAGAAACCATTTGAATAGCGTCAAAGGATACCTTAACGCTTTCGCGGGGTTGCCGCCTCACAGCGCGAATTTCCAAAATATTGTCTTTGGCTTGAACGTGAAAAATGCAGCCTGGAGGTTGCCAGTTGACTGGTTCATAGCCTGTTGAACGATGAACAAGAAGAGAACCATCTTCTTTGATTATTAGCATACGTTCGCCAGGCTCTAGTTTTGATTTTGCTCTCCCAATATAATGCACCCAGCATCTGCCGACGACAAGCAGGGTTTTCCGTTGAGAAACCGCTTCCTTAATAACGGGTTCAGCTTCTGCCACTTTTGGCTCAATTAGAACAGCAAAAGATTTTGTACTTACCAATTAGCAACCGCCAATAATTTTAGAAGGTATCGTATGTACATAAAACTTCTGAAGGGTTATTTGTGAGCGTGTGGAGCAAAAAGCGCCGAGTAATGCGACGTTACGATTCAACAGCGCACATGTATGATGGGCGATATGCTGAGGAGCAAGAAGCAAA
>Ga0315307_1000095_pt1 | contig 34135 bp, 29 predicted proteins | sample TDP2_MG_FD_203079 | JGI IMG/M metagenome (GOLD analysis project Ga0315307, IMG submission 203079) | Freshwater sediment microbial communities from Lake Towuti, South Sulawesi, Indonesia - TDP2 | ecosystem: Environmental > Aquatic > Freshwater > Lake > Sediment | place: Indonesia: South Sulawesi...
GCATGACCGCTGCCACACCGTGCTGGAGCCGCTGCTCTCCGAGCAGTGGTTCCTGCGCATGGGGGAGCTGGCCCGGTTGGCCCTCTCGGTGCTGGAGGACGGCGGGCAGCAGATCAGCTACCAGCCCGATCGGTTTAGGCGCTATACGCTCACCTGGCTGGCCAATCTCCGGGACTGGAACATCTCTCGGCAGATCTGGTGGGGACACCGCGTCCCGGTGTTCTACTGCCAGGCCTGCCAGCACGTGATGGCAGAGGTGCAGCCGCCGGACAAGTGCGCGGAATGCGGGGGGCCGGTGAAGCAAGACGAGGACACGCTCGACACCTGGTTCTCCTCCGCGCTCTGGCCCTTCGCGGTGCTCGGATGGCCGGACGAGGAGAGGCTGCGCGGCTACCGGGACAAAGGCGTCTATCCCACCTCGCTGATGATGACGGCCCGCGACATCGTCTACCTGTGGATCGTGCGGATGGTGATGATGAGCCTGGAGTTCGCCGGCGAGGTCCCCTTCCACCAGGTGCTGGTGCACCCGACTGTGCTCAACCTGGAGGGCCGGCGGATGAGCAAATCTCTGGGCACCGGGGTGGACCCGCTGGAGCTAATCTCGCAGTACGGATCCGATGCCACCCGCTTCAGCCTGCTCTACCAGTGCGCCGCCGACCAGGACATCCGCTTCGGGGAAGAGCGCACCGAGATGGCGCGCAACTTCTGCAACAAGATCTGGAACGCCAGCCGGTTCGTGCTCATGAACCTGGGGGAGGGATTCGCTCCGAACGAAGCTCTGCCCCAGCGCGTCAAAGCAGAGGGCTCCCTGGCGGAGCGGTGGATTCTCAGCCGCTACGGAGAGATGCTCTCGGCCGTGGAGGCGGCGCTGGGCGGGTACGAGATGGCGGATGCGGCGCGGGCGCTCTACGGCTTCTTCTGGTCCGAGTTCTGCGACTGGTTCGTGGAGATGAGCAAGCCTGCGCTCAAAGCTGGCGGCGCGGACTGCCAGCGGGCGCGGCAGGCGCTGCACTTCGTGCTGGAGGGCACGCTCCGGGCGGTGCACCCGTTCATGCCCTTCATCACCGAGGAGGTCTGGCAGCGGCTTCCAGCCGCGGGTGACTCGATCATGGTGGCGCAGTGGCCGCAGGGCGATCCTGGCTGGCGAGACGAGGAGGCGGAGCGGCAGATGGAGGCGCTGATGCCGGTAGTAGTGACCGCCAGGAAGCTGCGCGCCGACCAGAATGTGCCCCCGGCCCGGCAGGTCAGCATCACCGTGGCCACGGCCGCCGAGGAGGCTCACTGCGTGCTCCGCGCCAACCAGGAGGCGGTCCTGCTGCTGGCCCGAGGGAGCGAGCTGGCGCTGACCTCAGACCCGGGCGGCCGCCCCGCGATGGCGGAGATGGTGCACTGCTTCGGCCAGCCGGCGGCGGTGTGGATCGGGGCCAGCTTCTCGCGGCCGGAGCTGGAGGCCCAGCAGGCGAGGCTGGAGCGAGAGCTCTCTCGCCTGCGGGAGGAGGAGGGCCGCCTGGCCGGGAAGCTCGACGCCCCCGGGTTCCTCTCTCGCGCCCCCGCCGAGGTGGTGGAGACCGCGCGCCAGCGCCTGGCCGAAACGCAGGAGCGCCGGGCGAGCGTGGAAGCACAGCTCTCAGAGGTCAGGCTGGCCCTGGGAGGATGACAGACACCGGCCGCGGGCAGGTTTCGTGTCTCCGGGGAGACGGGAAGACTAATCGGGGCGAGCGTAGAGGAAGGTAGTGGGCCTGTCGCACTTCGATGATTACATGACCATCATCACGGCCGTCATCTACTGGTCGCTGGTGGTCTGCTGGTTAGCCATCGTCCTCTTCTACGGTCGGCAGTACTTCCGGCTGAGGCGGGTCCACCCGGTGCTCACCACCCTGCTGATCGTGCTCTTCATTGACGGCGCGCGCACCCTGATCGAGAGCATCTACTTCGGAATCCGCTACACCGCGGAGGTGCGGTTCCTGCCGCACGTGCTCTACACCGTGCTGAACCAGCCCTACTACGTGGCGATCCCGAAGGCCCTCAACCTGGTGGCGGCGCTGGTGATCATCGCGGTGATCATCCGCCGGTGGTTCCGCAGCCTGGAGCGGGAGGAGCAGCAGCGGAGGACGGCGGAGCAGTTCCGCACGGAGCTGATCTCGCTGGCCTCGCACGAGCTGCGGGCTCCCCTCACCGCCATCCGCGGGTATGCGCACACCCTGGTCCGGGAGTTCGGCCGCCTCGGGCAGGAGACCCAGAAGGAGTTCCTGGAGGGCATTGCAGGGGAGGCGGACAGGCTCAGCCACCTGGTCTCGGACCTGCTGGACATGAGCCAGATCGAGGAGGGCAGGCTGCGGGTCGAGCGGCACGCGGTGAGCCCGGAGCAGCTCTGCCTTCAGGCGGTTCGCAGCGCCAGCCACCCGGGGGTGAAGCACGCTCTCCGGCTGGAGGTGTCGCCCGAGCTGCCAGAGGTGTTCGCCGACCCCGGGCGCATTCGCCAGGTGCTCGCCAACCTGATCGGCAATGCCGTGAAGTTCTCGCCAGAGGAGAGCGAGATCGTGGTGGGCGCCCGGCGGCAGGATGACTCGGTCGAGTTCTTCGTCGCCGATCGGGGAGTCGGCATCCCGCGGGAGGAGCAGAGCAAGCTCTTCTCACGCTTCCATCGGGGGGCCAACGCCCACTCTCAGGAGACGCCCGGGGCAGGGCTCGGCCTGTACATCAGCAAGGCGATCGTCGAGTGCCACGGGGGGCGGATCTCCTTCCACAGCGAGCTGGGCAAGGGGAGCACTTTCCTCTTTTCCCTGCCGACAGTTGAGGGCAAGAGGCGGGCCGAGGCTGCGGCGGCGAGCGCCGGCCCTGGTCCCGCGCCCGCGTAGGCTCTTCCGGGCTACTCGGGGCTGACTGCCGGCTCTCCCGAGAGTGACTGGGCCAGCTCGAAGGCCCGCTGCACTGCCTCTTCGGATCCTTCGAGGGCGATGGTGACTGAGCCCTCCGACCCCGCTACCCCGCCGGAGGCGATGTGCCAGGCTTCAACCCCCGCGAGGATCTCGAAGGCCTCCAGCTCAGTCACGACCCGGGCGTTGGGGAGCACCGCCATCCCGCAGGGGGTCCCATCTGTCAGGTCCGTCGTGGTGATGCCGCAGTGCCGCGCCGCCTCTACCACATCGGGGACGAGTTTCTCCAGTCCGACCGGGGAGATCAGGTGAGAGCCGCGTGCGGCCAGGATGCCCAGCATCTGGCCGACCGTGCCCCCGACATCGCTCGCCAGGAGCACACCGACATTGCCCTCGGGATCGAGCGCGTTCCCGCCTTTGATGAACACGTCGCCCCGGCCGAACTCCTTGAGCAGCTCGATCCACCCGCGGGGATCGGGTCGGCCGCTCTTCAAGGCGATGGGAGGCAGCCGGGTCGCCCCCTCTGTCACCGCCAGGCGGCCGGCGGCGATGACGCCCGCGGCGTAGCGCCACTTGGGGACAGGTTGGCCCAAGAGGGCCTCGGCGACGAACGCGTTGGTGGTGCCGTTGCCGATGATCACCCGGCCCCGTTCGAGGGCAGCTCGCACCTCCGGGAGTTGGGCCACGGCGCGGCCGATCAGCCGCTTGGACTCGGAGGGACTGAGCACGACGATGGCTCGCTTGGCTACATCACCGGTGCCCATGTTGGGCCTCCTGACAGTGAGACTGGGTCGGGGCAAAGGCGAGGAGCGGCCTGGCAAGCTGGCCGCTCCTCGTGCGAGTTCATCCATGGGTAGGCAACCGGGTCAGGATGGCCCATTGCCTCCCGCGGGTAGGAAGCCTATGAAGAGAGGACTAGCAGGTCCGCTATCTGCCTCGCCCAGGTCGTCCTCCCGCTCCTGCTCCACCGCGCCTGGCGCCCGTGCGGCCCTGCTGACCGGCCCCCTGTCGCCCGCCAGCGCCCGGCCCGCCGCGCTGACCGCGGCCGCGCACCACGCGGCCTTCCTCAATGATGCCCACGCCCGGGATGATGTTCTTCGCCTTCTGTCTCCCGGTGACTTTCATCAGCACGAAGACCGCGACCAGCACCACGACCACAATCACCACGACCGCGACTGCTGGGCTCACCGATTTCCGCACGCGATCTCACCTCCTTTCACACCGCGGCTGCCTCGCCCCACCGCTGCGCAGTCCGCCTGCGCCGGCACCCGGCGCGGGCCCGCGGGCAATCTCTACTGCCTCATTCCCGTTCGTTCCCGCGATGAGATTCCGCCCGCTTGTCGCCGGTTTGCACAGCCCGGGCCGGCGGCCAGCAGGCAGAGCTGTGCGCTCAGTGCCCCGGGAAGCGCCCTTGCCCCCTTTGTTGGTTCGGCGGACTATAGCATGGGGGAAGGCCCCTGTCAAGGCTGCCACCGGCCCAGAGCTTAGACTGCCCACGGCGGGCAGGAGTTCCGCCTGGCCGGCGGGAACTGGCCCGTGCCTGTTCATCTGGGGGGTGGCTGGGCCACGTGGCAGGAGGCGAGTGGCTGCCCTACAACTGAGCCCGCCTCGGGCGGACCATGATGCAAGAGACTCTGTGGACTTTGCGGTCACACCCTGCATTTGAGGCCCCGAGCGTGGGAGGTCACCGCTGTCTGCTCGCTCTCGCCGGGCTCCTCGCCCTCCTCCCGGCTCCTGGCCTCTCGGCGGGCGCCTCCACGGCCCGCGGCTACCTGGAGGAGGCCGCGGCTGTGGCCGCCACCATCGAGCTTGCCGGGGACCAGTCTGCCGCCCGGCGGGATATCGCTTGCGCGCTTGCCCGGCTCGACCCCCGAGCTGCCCTGGAGCAGGCCGGCCGCATTCGCCGCCCCTCGGATGCGGCCCGCGCCCTGGGGGCGATTGCCGCCGCGTTCGCTGAGGGAGAGCCGGCTCAGGCCAGGCAGGCGGCGATCACCGCCTCTCGGCTGCTGCTGCGGATCGTCGAGCCACAGCGACGCGATCAGGAGCAGCGGCTGCTGCTGGCAGATATGGCGGCCCTGGGGCAGGACGCCCTCCTCGCTGGCCCGGAGATCCCGGTGGGCGAAGCGCGAGCTGCCGTGGTGCTGGCGCGAGCCCGCTCTGACCCCAGGGCCGCGCTCGGGCTCCTGCGGGGCTGGAACCTGAGCGGCCCACTGGCGGACCGGGCGCTCGCCAGCATCGCCTCTGGGCTGAGCGAAGGCGATACCGAGCAGGCGCTGGAGCTCACCAACTCCATCGTCTCCGACAGCCTGCGCCAGCAGGCCCTCTGGCAGATCGCCGAATCGCGGCCTGCCGCCGAGGCCTACGGCATTGCGCAGCGAGTGAGCGAGCCCGAGCCCCTGGTCCGGTCGGCCATCCTGGCGAGCGTCGCCACTCGCAGTGCCGGGGAGAGCCCTGAGCTCGCGGTCTCGGCTGTCGCTGAGGTCGGCGTGGCTCACGACTCTGCAGTCGCGGAGTTCGCCATAGCCCTGGTGGCCACAGATGAGGACAGGGCCCTCGACCTCGCCCGCGGCCTCTCCGAGCCGGCGCGGGCCTGGGTGCTGCGAAGGATGTCCGTGGAGTTGGCGGCCCTCAAGCCGGAGCGGGCAGCGGCAGTGCTCAGCGAGGCCGGACCTACTGCCGAGGCAGCGCGGCTGGTCGTGGGGCGCATGGCTGCGGCAGACCCGGCCCGGGCCATCCAGCTCGCCCGGTCCCTCCCAGAGGGCGAGGCGAGAGACGAGGCCCTCGCCGTGGCCGCCTCCGCCGTCGCCGGCTCAGACAAGGCTCAGGCGCGGGAGCTGGTCTGGCAGATCCGCGGCCCTGAAGCTCGCGCCCGCGGGGCCGAGTCGGTAGTGGCGGCCCTCGCTGAGAGTGACGCGGATGCCGCCACCTCTCTGATTGGCATCATCGCTGACCAGGACCGCGCCCTGCGGCTGCGGGCCAAGGTGGCAGCGGCTGCGGCGCGCCGCGATCCCCCTCTCGCCTTGCGGCTGCTCGAATCGCTGCCCGCCTCCGACTACCGCGCGGAGGCCGCCCTCAATGCCGCCTCCGCCCTCCTGGTCTCCGGAGGCAGCCTGGAGGAGGCGCTCCGCTTCGCCTCTCTCGGCGCGGAGAGGGACCTGGCGCTGCGCTGGATCATTCCCCTGCTCACGGTGAGTGAGACGGGCAGCCCGACGCACGCTGCCGAGTCCATCACCAGCCCTTACTTGCGCGCCCTCTGTCTGGTGGAGGTGGGGAAGGCCATCCAGAAGGTCCAGGCCCTCGCTCAGCCTTCTCCTTCGCGGGGCCGCATGATCAGGCCGGTGGTCGAGTGGGAGGGGATGTGAGAGGCCGGAGCTACTGCCTGGCGGCCCTGGTTATGGCCGCCGTCGTCGTGTGCTGCGGCGTGGCGTTCTCCAGCGATCTGGCAGTGGTCGAGCGCTCGCCTGAGGCCCTGGTGGTGCGCCTCTCCAGGCCAGAGCCCAACACGCGGTACCGGGTGACCTACCAGGAGGGCAAGCACAGCTTCGTGTGGGATAATCTGGTGCCGGACAGCTCTGGCGCAGTCCGCCTGGCAGATGACCGGCATCTCCGGCCCGAGTACCGGCTGCGGTGTGAATCTCGCATCTCCCGGAGCGACCCGGTGGTGTTCGATGATCTGCTCAAGGGGCCGGTGGTTGGGAAGCGGAGGCAGCCGCACGGCGTCCCTGTGAGCACCTTCGGCGCCCCGGGCTACCTGGTTCCCGGCATCTCGGACCTCCAGCGCGATGACTTCGGCAACCTCTGGCTCTACCTCGACCACCAGCCTTACGCGATCCTCAAGTACAATCCGGCGTGCGAGTACCAGTTTGCCCTGCTGACTCCCGGGCGCATCCTTGCTCACGATCTCGACGCGGACGGGAACCTGTACCTCTTGCATCCTGGGAACTGGATCTCCAAGCACGGGCCGATGGGCGACAGCTTGGGCGCGTGGGAGCTGGCCGTGGGCCGAGGGCCGGGGGAGGTGATCTCGGCCAGCGGACTGGCGGTGGATCGGCGCGGCGGGTTCATGTACCTTGCCGACGAGGCCTTGGGCCGGGTGCAGCGCTTCGACCTGAACCTTGGGCTAAGACCCATGGCTCAGATCGCCTGGGGGTGGATCGGACGGGAGGACCTGGCCTTCACCGGGCCCGGCCGGTATGATGCTGACACGATGTACTACCAGCTCGACCGCCCGCGGCAGCTCCGCCTGGATGGCCGGGGCCATCTCTTCGTGAGCTGCGAGCACTACATCAGCGAGTTCGACCTGGCGAGCGGCCGCCAGGAGCCATTCGGCGCCAACCCCGTGCTGGGCTGGGGGGGCACCTTCTCGGATTCGCCCTTCTCGCCCTCAGCCGGACTCGATGGGCACTGGCAGCGCCACTGGCTGGCTGGGGTTGATGGCGCTGGGCGCATCTATGTCGCTGATCGCGAGAACGAGTTCGTGGTCAACCCGAGGCTCCAGGTGTTCTCATCGGACGGGGCGCTGCTGAACACGCTCGACATTGAGGATGACCTCCGCGACCAGGCGGGCCGGCGAGTCTACATCACCGCGGTCGCCGGCCTCGCGTCTGCGGGAGAGGGCCTCTGGCTGGTGGACGCGGCGGGGCGGGTGTACTGGAGCCAGGCGAAGGCCGGGTTCGGCAGTGGGGGCCGGCTCTGGCTTGGTCCGGGCGCGGCGGGCCGCCAGTTCGACCTGAGCCGGGCGGAGGAGGGCAAGTTCCGCGTCGAGGCGCAGACCGAGCGCTCCCCTCACCGCGTGGAGGGCCTCGTGCTCGGCTTCTCGGGTGACCGGGGGACCGGGAACTGCGAGCGGGAAGGGCGACCAGAGCTGGCGAATGGCGAGCGCTCGCTGTGGTTGCTGACACGCCTCGGCGAGCCCTTTCGGGTGACTCTCTTCGATCTCGAAGGCAAGCAGATCCCGGCTTCGCAGTACACCATCGAGCTGGAGGAGAAGCCCGGCCTGTTCGGCAGCCTTTATGACTTCTTCCGGGTGACCAACCACAGCGGCGCGGTCTGGCGAAGTGTCCGTTTCGCCGCCGAGGCGACCGGATAGCGCCGCGCATGATCCGGCTGTCGCCCCTCACCTGGGCTCTCTCCGCAGCCCTGTTCTGCTACGGGGTGGTGGTATTCACCTTCGGGCCCTGCCTCACCGCGATGGCCGAGACGTTCCAGGTCCGCCTGGGGCAGCTTGGGCTGATCTTCACGCTGTACTCGGTCGGCCTGCTCCCCTCGATCCTGCTCAACGGCTACCTTTCCGAGGTGATGGGCAGGCGACTCATCTTGCTCACCGTCATCCTGGTCATGGGCTTTGGCTGCGCGCTGTTCGCCCTCGTCTCGGGAGCCGGCTCGCCGCCCAGCTTCGTCCTCGCCCTGGCAGTGATGGTGCTGATTGGTGTCGGAGGGGGCGGCATCGAGGCCCTGACGAACATTCTGATCGCGGACGACAACCAGGCCGCTCCCGCCTTCGCGCTGAATGTCAGCCACGCCTTCTTCGCCATAGGCGCAGTGGTGGGGCCGCTCGGGGTCAGCCTGCTGCTGCGGGGAGGCCTGCCCTGGCGCTTACTGTTCTACGGCGCGGCCGGGCTGTTCGGCGCGCTCGTGCTGTTGCTCCTCCCGCAGCGTCTGCCTGCTGCGAGCGGCGAGCCGTTCCCTGCCCGGGAAGCGCTGCGCCTACTGCGCTCCCGCCTGGTGTGGGTTCTGCTGGCCATGCTCGGCCTCTACGTGGGCGCGGAGGCCGGGTCCTCGGCCTGGATCAGCCCACTGCTGGAGAAGGTGCTGGGCGCGCCCCGGGAGACGGCCGGCCTTTCTGTGTCCCTCTTCTGGGGAATGATGATCGTGGGCCGCCTCGCCATCAGCCCGGTCTCCACCCGCCTCCGCCCCCAACCCCTGCTCTTCGGGTCGGCCCTGGCGAGCGCGCTCGGGGTCTTCGGGGTGGCTGCCTCGCGAACCGCGCCCGCCTGCCTCATCTGGACCGGGGTCACGGGCCTCTCCATGTCCGGCATCTTCGCGCTGGTGCTGACGGACGCGGCACAGCACTTTCGGGAGCACCTGGGCGCGGCCTTCGGCGTGATCATCGCTGGGGTCGGGCTGGGCGCGCTCACCGTGCCGGCGATCATGGGGTGGGTGGCCGAGGCCGCGGGGCTGCGGGCGGCGATGTTCGTTCCGGCAGGGCTGATGGTGGTGGTAGCGGCCAGCTACCTGGCGCGCTGGTCCCGCTGACCGGGCGCGGGAAGGGACTCGCAACCGGCGGGCGAAGAACAGGGCATCTGTTTGCAGGAGGCGGCGCAATGCAGCTTGCGGTGTTCACCGACGAAGTATCCCAGGACCTGGAGAAGGTTATCAGGTTCGCGGTTGGCTTCGGCCTCGATGGAGTGGAGCTGCGCACCGTATGGGACAAGCCAGTCCATGCGCTCTCCGATAAGGAGATCGAGCAGATCAAGGCCATGCTCGAGGCCCACGGCCTGCGGGTGGCCTGCATCGCCTCACCGGTGTTCAAGTGCGAGCTGGATGATGCGGCTGCGCACCGGGAGCATCTGGGCCATCTGCGCCAGTGCATTCGCGCGGCCAAGCGCCTCGACACCAACATCATCCGGCTGTTCACCTTCTGGAAGCGAGGGCCGTCCGCGCCGGTCTGGGAACGGATCAAGCAGCAGTTCCGGCCGGCCGTGCCCATCGCCGAGGCCGAGGGGATCATCCTGGGGCTAGAGAACGAGGCCTCGACCTACTGCGCCACGGCCGCGGAGACGCGCCGGTTCATCACCGAGATGGACACGCCCGCGTTGAAGGCCATCTGGGACCCCTGCAACGAGCTCTATGCAGAGGAGGGGATCACTCCCTATCCGGAGGCCTATCGGCTGGTCGAGCCGTGGATGGCCCACGTGCATGTGAAGGATGCGCGCCGGGCCCCGGCCAGCCGGGAGGCGAGCATCACTCCGGTCGGCGAGGGTGATGTTGACTGGGCGGGTCAGCTCAAGGAACTGCTCGCCAAGGGCTACCAGGGGTATGCTTCGCTGGAGACCCACTGGCGGCCGCAGGCGCTGTCTGAGGAGGAGCTCAACCGGCCCGGCGGCGCGAGCTTCTCCGAGTCAGGTGAGTATGCCAGCGATCTGTGCATGCGCAACCTCATGCGGATCGTGGCAGAGGTGAGGCGCCAGGCGAACTAGCTTGCCAGGGTAGCCGTGCCATCGCGGTCAGCACCGTGTGCGAACACGACCAGGCGCATATGGGGAATGCTACAGATTCTCTTGCATCAGGGCAACACCCCTGATGCAAGAGAATCTCTCAGAAGGGCGCCAGACGCTCTCCTGGGGAGTCTCTTGAATCATGGTCTCTCACCATGATTCACGAGACTCTGTAGGGACAGGCTCCGACTCTCAGCAGCCGAGACGCGTGCAGTCAGCGCCTCCGGGGCTACCTCAGCTAGGGTACAGCCCGCGCCCCCATGTCCCCTTCGAACTTGCAGAGGCCGTAGATGAACCCCTCGAAGAGGCCCTCCCGCTTCTGGCGTTCCTCGTAGGCGCCCGGGAGCATGATCCAGGCTCTCGAGGGATCATCAGGCGCCTTGCTCAGGGCAACCTCGGAAGGGAACCACTGGGCATGTCCATCGGCGAAGCCGATATTCACGCCGCCCATGTGGGGCACCCGACAGTACTGCTTCCTGGTGTTGGGGTCCGAGAAGTTGAGGTCCCATGCGGCGCCGCACTCTTGACTCCAAGTGCAGTTGTCCCAGTCTACCGTGTTCCCCCCACAGCAGGCGACCGCCCCGGGGTTCGCGCCGCATATCCGGCCTGTGTAGGGATACGCTAGCTCCTGCGGGGCCGTGATGGGGTAGATGCCGTCCCCGGCCACAAAGAATGAGGAGGGGTGAGCCATCTGGGAGGTCTTGATCTCTCGGTTCGCGTTCGTGGCGATAGTGGGGGCGAAGTACCTGCCCCCGCCGGCACCCTCCCTGCCGAGGCGGCAGGGGTAGCCCTGGATCATCCCATCGGTGAGTGTGCCTCCCCAGCCCGGCGGGTAGGGCGGATTGCATGCGTCAAAGGGGCAGGCCGACCAGATGTCTCCTCCAGAGAACTCCAGTAGCCGGTCGAAGTAGCCCTTGCTCCCCAGGTTGCCGGTGATACTCCAGCCGTCCGCCTCCAGCGGCGCGCTGGGACAGCGCCAGACGTCGCGGTTCTTGATGTACTCTTCCAGGATCACTGGTATCTGGAGGTAGGGGTTGGTCTTGGTGGCACGCTGCTGCCGGCCTCGCTCGGAACCGGCGCAGTAATAGAAGTCCCAGACCCTCTGCTCGTGCTCCCATGGCGGGAGCCGATCGTAGTCCACCAGGTACATCTGAAAGGCCATGGCGATGTTCTTGACGTTCGACAGGCACTGGATTTTGCGCGCCGACTCCCGTGCCCGGGCGAAGACCGGGAACAGCATCGCCGCCAGGATCGCGATGATCGCGATCACCACCAGGAGTTCAATCAGCGTGAACCCCTTCCGTCTCATCTTGCCTTCACCTCGTTGACAGGGTAGGCTCTTGAAGACCCCACGTCCAAAGCCGCCTCCTCCTTCCTGGACCAGATTTGGGACCTTTCAAGAGCTCATCTCGGCACAGTAACCGGAATTCTCCATATCAACTAACCTTCCCTCGCCCGGTGCGGGGATTTCTGGGTCTTCGCCTGCTCTCCTGCCACCAGCCAGGCTGGGGTGTTGGGGATTTGCCCGAGTTCTGACCGGATGATAGCCGCGTCAGCCCCTCCCCGTCGCCGTAAGGCCACTCTTGGCCTGCTGGAGACGCGCTCCTCCCTCGGGCACCGCACTCCCCTCCTTGTTGTCCTCCCCAGTTGCCAGACGACGGCTGGCGCCAGCTCCCCGATCCGTTTGAGAATCGCCTCGAACAGCATCCTGGGCACCGCCACCTCCGCCATTTGGAAGATGATCCGCGGGGAGTGAGTGACTACTTTGGCCCCGATCTTGATCAGCTTGTCCTGGAGGGTGCGCAGGGACCAGCGCTTCACCGAGCGGGGAAGCGCCGGCGTCCGCAGGAAGCTCCCAAGTTGTAGGCCACCACGAACAGGGCCAGCCGCACCTGGTTGGACCGAAAGCGGTGGGAAGAGAGCCGTGTCCAGTTCAGCGCGCACTTTCCTTCCTTGATCCACCGCTCGACCGTGCCTCTTCCGTTGTAGAAGCGCACTACCCGCTGCGGCTTGGCCCTCAGGTTGGTCACCACAAAGCCGACTCTGGGGAGCAGTTCCCCTTGGTGCCACTCCACCCTGGCGACCACCAGCCGCGCTCGCTCCCCACTGCCAGCCTGATAGCGGAAGTCGTGGTAGTAGATGATCGGTCTCTTCGGAGACCCCCACCGGCCGGGTCAGTAGATGCTCGACCTCCCGATGAAGCACCGCGTTGGCCGGCAGGCGAATGGCATAGAGAAAGCCCTCCTGGTCCAGGTACTGGTATAACTGTGGACTGGCGAAGGCCGCATCCGCCCGCAGGTACTAGCGCAGTCCTCCCTCCCGATACCGCGCCACCACCGGGTCCAGCAGCCCCTTCCACTCATGTGACTGGTGCCCAGGGGCTCAGATGGGAGATCTAACCGGTGTCAAGGTCTCGGTCACCGCTGGTGACTACTACAGAGTCTCTTCAATCATGGCGACAGACCATGATCCAAGAGACTCCCCAGAAGAGCGTCTGGCGCCCTTCTGAGAGATTCTCTTGCATCAGGGGTCTTACCCTGATGCAAGAGAATCCATAGCCCCAGAGACATGATGCACTACAGCAGGTAATGTCAAGCGGCTTGCGGCGGTGTTCCGCACGTAGACTGAGCTGCCACGGCCTCAAGCCCAGGCAGGTTACATGCCAAGTCGGACACCTTGCGCAGTGATCAGCGCATCCTCCCGATCATAGTCGAACGGCCGTTCTATGCCGGGCCAGTTCCAATCGTCCCCCCGTGGGTGCTGGCAGAGCCAGGCGAGGGTGAGTTCCAGTCCGTCCCGGGGGATCATCCGATCCTGGTAGCGGAGCTGCGCCCTCGCCTTGCGCAGGTCGAAGAAACAGGTGTACGCGTAGGGCGCCATCCAGAGGTGCCCAGGCAGCGAGTAGACCTCCCACTTGTGGTCCAGGGCCCTCGCCACACCTTGGGCGAGCTGGGCCAGCGTGTAGAGCTTCTCTTCGCCCAGGTTGTAGACCTGACCTGTGGCGCGGGGCGCGAGCAGGGCCTGCACGATCCCCCAGGCCATGTTCTGCACGAAGCCCCGGTGGCAGATGTGCAGCCCGGCATCAGGCACCGCGATGCGGGTTCGCCCATCCAGCACGCGACGGGCGAAGAACCACTCGGCGCATAGAGGATCTCGGGGGCCGTAGAGCGCGGGAAGCCTCACCACCGTTGCCGGCAGCTCGCCGCGCCCGGCCGCCTCCAGCACCGCCTTGTCGGCGGCGATCTGGGCGAGCACCTCATCGGGGCCTTGTGTCATCACTTCGGTCTGCTCGTCAACCGGGCACACCGGCCTCGGCCCGTAGACCGATGCCGAGCTGAGATGCACCGACCGCGCCAGCCTCCCCGCGGACACATGGATCAGGGCCTCCGCGCTCCCCGGGCCATCGTGGATCATGTCAACCACACCCTCCGGCCGCCACGTGCGGACCGCCTCGGGGAGGGCCTCGGGAGCGCGCGGCGAGCCATCGAGTCTGGTGACGGGGGCGCCGTAGTCGCCGGGCTCCTCGGCCAGCACGGCCACTTCGTGCCCGCGCCGGAGCAGCTCGTCTCCGACGAAGGGCCCGAGGAAGGGCGTGGGGCCGAGCAGCAGGACTCTCACCGTCGCTCCCCTGCGAAGCCTCTGAGGCCCAGCGCGGCCGCCATCCGCTTGGGGATGTCGGTGTTGTCCATCTCTCCTGTGAAGTGCTCTGCCCGGGGGCCGAAGGCGAACACCTTCACGGGGGTCGCGGTGTGTCCGGACCCCCACTTGATGCCGGCCCGCTGGCTGATCACCGCGGCAACTGCCTCCGCCGCGTCCTGGGCTTGCTTGATCTTGCTGACCTCTGCCTCGGCCAGGTCGGAGAGCCCTGCCTGGGCGCGCATCACCTCGCCGATATTGCTGCGATCAGGGTTGAGGCGGTCCGAGATCTCCGCGGCCGATGCCTTCACCTTGCTGAGCATGCTGAGCCTGGCCGGCTGCTCGATCTTCAGGTCTCCAGTCTCGTGGTCGGCCGTCACCACCACCAGCGTCCGGCCGCGGCGGCGTGCGTAGTCCAGGGCCACCTGGACGGCCTGGTCGAGGGCCACTACATCCAGCGCCACCCCAGACGAATCGCCCTCCTTCCAGTCCACTCTCGCCTGCTCAACGATCAGGAAGAAGCCGGAGTCGTCCCTCGCCAGCCGGCTGATCGCCGCCTTCACCATCTGGGCCAGCGTGGGCCCAGTCTCGTCGTCGAAGAGGCCGACCAGGGGGGAGCGGCGCGCCCTGCCCAGTTCTTCGCGCGTGAACACCACCTCGTAGCCGCCCCGGCGCAGCCCCGCGACCAGGTCCTTCCCGTCCTTCCTGGTTCCGCCTGCGGCCTGCGGGAGGAACTCCTCCTTGCCGAAGCCCATCATCACCAGCGCGCCGGAGCGCGCCATCTGGGCAGCAATCTCACTCCGCTCACCTCGGCTCTGAACATGCACCGCGAACCCGGCCGGGGTCGCGCCGTAGAGGGCGTCATTGCTGATGATGCCGACGCTCTTGCCGGCTTTGCGGCACCGCTCCAGGATAGTCTCCAGCCGGCGGCCGTCGGCGAGCGTGCTGAGCATCCCGTCAGCGGTCTTGTGCCCGGTGGCCAGGGCGGTTGAGGCGGCCGCGGAATCGGTCACTTCGTCACCCAGGGAGAGGGTGGTCGCCAGTCCCGAGTAGGGCATGCGCTCCAGGGCCAGTAGCTCCCCACCGGCGGCCGCGCGGCCCAGCGCGATCTGCACAGGACCCATGCCGTCGCCGATGAACAGGATTGCGCTGTCTGCCGCGGGCCGCGCCCAGGCTGCGATTCCAGTGAGCGCAACCAGCCCGACGAGCAGGACAGAGAGCCACGATCTCCGACCGAGTCCGAACACTCGCCTCCTCCTTGCCAGCAGATGGGGCAACTTCTTGGCCGGCGATGTGGCGAATCCTGCCGACTCTGGGCTAGCAAGACAGCGCTTACCTGGAGGGCGGCGAGCACTCCTCCAGAGGCTGTCTCATAGCCTCCGAGAGAGGTCATGAGACAGCCCAGCAAGACGGGCAGGCTTTCGCGGGCGCGTTCCATGTCAGCACGAGTGCGGGCCAGGCAGGTGACTGCGGGCGATGAAATGCGGTCTATGCTATAATCGCTTGCGAGATCACCCGGAGGATGCGCACTGATGGCCCACCACGTCACCCTCATCCCAGGCGACGGCGTCGGCGTTGAAGTGAGCGAGGCCGCCCGGCGTGTGCTCGATGCCAGCGGGGTGCAGATCGAATGGGAGATCCAGGAAGCCGGCCTGGCGGTGGCAGAGACGGAGGGCACGCCTCTTCCGGAGAGGGTGCTCGACTCCATCCGGCGCAACAAGGTGGCCCTCAAAGGGCCGATCACCACCCCCCGGGGCGGCGGCATACGCTCCGTGAACGTGGCGCTCCGCAAAGAGCTGGATCTCTACGCCTGCCTGCGGCCCTGCAAGCATTACCGGGGTGTGCGCAGCCGCTTCGCCGGGGTTGACCTGGTGGTGGTGCGAGAGAACACCGAGGACCTGTACGCGGGCGTCGAGTTCGCCGAGGGCAGCCCGGAGGCGAAGCAGGTCATCGGCCTCTCCAAGGGGCGGATTCGTGAGGAGGCGGCGATCTCCGTCAAGCCGATCTCGGCGTTCGCCTCCGCTCGCATCGTTGACTTCGCGTTCCGCTATGCGCTTCAGAACGGTCGGCGCAAAGTGACGGCGGTGGCCAAGGATAACATCATGAAGGTCACCGACGGCCTCTTCTTCCAGGCCGCGCGGGAGGTGGCCAAGCAGTACGAGGGCAGGGTCGAGTACGACGAGTGGCTGGTGGACGCGATGTGCATGCAGTTGGTGCAGAAGCCCGAGCTCTACGACGTTCTCGTGATGCCGAACCTCTACGGCGACATCCTCTCGGATCTCTGCGCGGGCCTGGTGGGCGGTCTGGGTGTTGCGCCGGGCGCGAACCTGGGAGACGAGATCGCAATCTTCGAGGCCATCCACGGTTCGGCGCCGAAGTACGCGGGCCTCAACAAGGTCAACCCCACCGCCCTCATCCTCTCGGGTGTGCTGATGCTGCGCCGCCTCGGAGAGACCCAGGCCGCCGACCGGGTAGAGCGGGCCGTGGCCGGGGTGATCGCGGAGGGCAAGCACGTCACCTATGATCTCAAGCCCACTCGCGACGACCCGAGCGCGGTGGGGACAAGGGAGATGGCGGAGGCGATCGCCGGGCGGCTTGGATGAGGGGTCAGGTAGCGCAGGCTTTAGCCTGCGATGGCCGCGAAGGGCGGACAGGCTGAAGCCTGTCCCTACCGGGGGTGCGGCCTACCCGGGGGTACGGCAGGCGTTCACCTGCGATGGTCGCGAAGGGCGGACAGGCTGAAGCCTGTCCCTACCCGGAGGCTGAAGCCTGTCCCTACCCGGGGGTGCGGCCTACCCGGGGGTACGGCAGGCTTTAGCCTGCGATGGTCGCGAAGGGCGGACAGGCTGAAGCCTGTCCCTACCTGGAGGCTGAAGCCTGTCCCTACCTGGAGGCTGAAGCCTGTCCCTACCCGGAGGCTGAAGCCTGTCCCTACCCGGAGGCTGAAGCCTGTCCCTACCCGGCGGTGGGGGTACGGCAGGCTTCAGCCTGCCCTGAAGCGAATCAAGTTGTAGTCTGCTGATCGCAGGTGCAGCCATGAGAAGGTTGCCTCCACTGGACCGCTCCGAGCGCCGGCTTGTCAGGGATGAGGTACTTCGCTGGCACAACCGCGCCTGGACTGTACACGCCGTCAGCGTTATGCCCGACCACGTTCATATCCTGGCCACTCCTCTTGAGGCGTCAGCGGCGGAGTGGTATGGGCTTCCCGATATCATGCGGCGGGTGAAGGGCCGCTCCGCCTACTCGATCAACAAGCTGCGCGGCAGGCGAGGTCCCCTCTGGCTCATCGAGAGCTATGACCGGATCATCCGAAGCGGCCCGGACTTCGAGGAGAAGTTCAGATACATCCAGAGCAACGCCGGCGTGAAGCGGCTGACAGCACCGCTCGATGGATATGACGGTTTCTGGTGTGAGGGCATGGGGGCTATGCCAGAGGAGAGCAAGGCGACTCCGCAGTGTCCGCTCCGGCCGCGACCCCTCGACCCGGCGCCGGGGAATCTCGCCCTTGGGAAGGGTATCCGTCCGGGTGCGCTGGTGAAGACGCGGCGCAGACTTCCGCACTGGCAGCTCGCGGGTGCGACCTACTTCATCGAGTTTGGGCTGAGGTAAGGCGGTCAAGGACGGGTAGCGCAGGCTCTAGCCTGCCCCGAAACCAGCCAAGCGTGGTGCCTGTCTGCAGGCTGAAGCCTGCGGTACCTCCGGGGGTAGGGACAGGCTTCAGCCTGTCCACCCTTGGGACCCATCGCAGGCTGAAGCCTGGGGTACGGGGGTGTGCGGTTGCAGGCTGAAGCCTGCGGTACCCCCGCCTGCGGTAGGCTCCCGGGTAGGGACAGGCTTCAGCCTGTGCACCCTTGGGACCCATCGCAGGCTGAAGCCTGGGGTACGGGGGTGTGCGGTAGCCGGAAGCCAGTTGCCATGACAAAGGTCTCAATCGCACGCTCTGATTCGGTTAGCGACCCCTCCGCCATTCGGCGCGCGGTGGCCGGCGCCGTCGCCGCGGTCTGCGACCTCGGGGCTCTCATCAAACCCGGCCAGACCGTGGTGCTGAAGCCCAACGTCTTCGCGCCACGGGCCGCGCCGACGACGACTGATCCCCGCGTCGTGGTGGCGGTGGGACAGCTCGCCCGCGAGGCTGGCGCGGGGCGCGTGATCGTGGCCGAGGGCCGCAGTATCTCGACCGCCCACTACCGGCCTGGCCGCAACACCACGCGTGGCTGCTTCGAGGCCGTCGGCATGAGGAAGGCCGTGGAGGAGGCCGGGTTCGAGGTCGTCTATCTGGAGGAGGACGAGTTCCGAGAGGTGGAGATTCCGGAGGCCGAGGTTCTGCGCAAGGCGCGGGTCCCGCGGACCATTCTGGAGGCTGATGTCCTCATCAACCTGCCGGTGATGAAGGTACACAGCCTGACGCTGGTCACCCTGGCGATCAAGAACCTGCACGGGATCGTCTCAGATTACGACAAGCTCTACCAACACTGCTATCGCGACCTGGCGCTCCCCCGCAAGCTGACTGACCTGCTTCGGATACGCCGCCCTGACCTCAATCTGCTCGACGCGCTGGTGGGGCAGGAGGCGGATCACGCGACTGAGGGCCGGCCTGTGGAGATGGGGCTGATCCTGGCGAGCCAGGATGCGGTCGCGCTCGACGCGGTGGCGGGCGCGGTGATGGGGTTCGAACCGGAGGAGGTGGATACGACCCGCATCGCGGGAGAGCGGGGCCTGGGAGAGAGCGACCTCGCCAGGATCGAGGTGGTCGGCGAGCAGATCGCCGCGGTTCGCCGGCCCTTTGAGAGGCCGGACATCGCGCTGTCAGAGGAGAAGTTCCCCGGGCTGCGGGTCATCGCCGGCGACTACTGCCGCTCGTGTTCGTACTACGTCAGGCGAGGGCTCGACCGGCTCAAGCAAGAGGGGCTGCTCGATGCCGGCCATCCGCTCGCCGTGATCGTGGGCAAGGACCCCCAAGTGCCGGAGGAGGTCACCTGCCCGGTGGCGATCCTGGGCGACTGCGCTCTGGCCTCCGAGTCGGTGAAGCCGCTGCGGGATCGGCTCCTCCTCCGGGGCGCGCTCCAGGCTATCTGGGCCTGCCCTCCGATGGAGTTCCGCATTCGCGCGGCGGAGATGCTCGACTGAGGGTGGGGCGAGCGCGAGAGCGCAGCGCGCGGCCCGAGCGTTTGACACTCCCGCGAGGGCGGTGCTATACTACAGAGTCTCTTGAATCATGGTGAGAGACCATGATTCAAGAGACTCTGTGGGCTCGCGATTGCTTTGTGGCTATCTTGGAGGGCGGAACATGCCCCTCTATGAGTTTCGCTGTGACAAGTGCCGACAGGTAATGCAGCGGCTCTGCCGGGTGGGGGAGAACGGCAAGGGGCTGGTCTGCTCCGAGTGCGGCGGCCGGAAGCTGCGTCGCATCATGTCGGTGTTCGCGGCCCGGATGGCCGGCGGGAAGACGAGCCCGGCGCTTTCCGGCGCGAGCTGCAGCACCTGCCGCTCCGGCAACTGCGCGAGCTGCCACTGACCATCACCGGCTAGGCGGCTCCCGAGGGCATTCCGGTGAAGTTCTACGTCACCACGCCGATCTACTACGCCAACGACGTCCCCACGGTCGGGACGGCCTACAGCACTATCGCCTGCGACACGCTGGCGCGCTACCACCGCCTGCGGGGCGATGAGGTGCTGTTCACCACTGGCACCGATGAGCACGCGGTGCGGGTTCTCCGGCTGGCGGAGGAGGCCGGAGTGGACCCGAAGACGTACGCCGACCGGGTAGCGGCGCAGTTTGTGGAGGACTGGCGCAGACTGCACATCGCCTACGACGACTTCATCCGCACCACGGAACCACGTCACTCCCGCGCGGTCCAGCGCTTCTTCGAGACCATCTACCAGAACGGCGATCTTTACCTGGGCAACTACGAAGGCTGGTACTGCGTCCCGGATGAGACCTTCCTTGCCGAGACCGACCTCATTGACGGCCGCTGCCCCAATCCCGAGTGCGGCCGGCCGGCGGAGTGGGTGAGCGAGCCGGCCTACTTCTTCCGCTTCTCCAGATATGCCGACCGGGTGCTGGCACACATCGAGACCAACCCGGGCTTCCTCCTCCCCGACTTTCGCCGGAACGAGGCGATCAGCTTCATCAAGGGCGGCCTGCGGGATGTGTGCGTCACCCGCCTCTCGACCTGGGGCATTCCGCTTCCCTCCTCGATCCCTCAGTCAGAGGGGATGGTGGTCTACGTCTGGGCCGATGCCCTGGTCAACTACCTTACCTGCGCCGGCTACCCGGACGATATGCAGAAGGCCGCCAGGTTCTGGCCGGCCGACCTGCACCTGATGGCAAAGGATATCTTCACTCGCTTCCACGCCACCATGTGGCCGGCGATGCTCATGTCCGCGGGGCTGCCGCTGCCGAAACGGGTAGCGGCCCATGGCTACTGGACTGTCTCCGGAGAGAAGATCAGCAAGTCACGCAGCGTGCGACCGCCCCGGCCCGAGCCGGTGCTGGAAAGGGTGATGGCGGAGACGGGCTGCACGCAGGAGCGGGCGGTGGACGCGCTGCGGTACTACGAGCTGCGGGAGATGACCTTCGGGCAGGACGGCGATTTCGCGGTGGAGGGCCTGCTGCGCCGGTACGGTGACGATCTCGCCAATGACCTGGGCAACTTGCTGAACCGGGTGCTGCCCATGATCGCCCGGCACTGTGAGGGTCGCATGCCCTCGCCCTGCCGGCCCGAGCCTGAGCTTTGGGAGGCGGCCCGGAGCGCGGTGGCGGGATGGGAGAGCGGGCTGGACACATTGGATTTCAGCGGGGGCCTGCGCGCCATCTGGGCCTTCCTGGCGGCAGCCAACCGCTATGTTGATAGGCAGGCGCCGTGGAGTCTGGCGAAGCGGGGCGAGCGGGCTGCGCTCGACCGGGTGCTCTACGCAGCAGCAGAGGCGATCCGCATCGCCGCGGTGCTTACCGCCCCGGTCATGCCGAGCACTGCGGAGGCGATCGAAGAGCAGCTCGGCCTGCGCGGCTGGCGGCGTGGCTGGGAGCAGGCCAGCCAGTGGGGGCTGCTTCCCGAGGGCCTCGCCATTGGGGAGCCGAGGCCGCTCTTCCCGAAGCCCGAGCCGGCGAGGCCGAGTCGGAGAGCGCGGAAGGCACAGGCAGAGGAGAACCCGATGGAAGGGGAGACCATCTCCATCAAGGAGTTCCAGAAGCTGGACTTGCGGATTGGCGAGATCCGCGCGGCCGAGGCCGTGGCTGGCGCCGACAAGCTCGTGAAGCTGTCGGTGGACATCGGCGGGGAGACCCGCACCATGGTCGCGGGGATCGCGCTCTCCTATCGTCCCGCGGAGCTGGTCGGGAAGAAGGTCGTTGTGGTGGTCAACCTGGAACCCGCTACCATCCGGGGAGTTCGTTCCGAAGGGATGCTGCTAGCCGGCTGGGTCAGGGGAGATGACCGCAGCATCACCCTCGTCACCCCTGAGCGACCTCTGCCGGCCGGCGCGAAGGTGACGTAGCAACCTGCTGTGAGCGTGGGAGCAGAAGGGCGCGCCGCAGCCGACTCGGCCCGGAGGTCAACTTTCGCCGGCGCCCGGGCCCCCTGGAGGAGCCGCGGGGGCTTCCTGCTCCAGGTTGACGGTCACCTTGACCATGGTCGTGTTCGGAACGCGCACCCCCTCCGGCACCACTAACGAGACGTAGGCCGAGAAGGTCTCTCTGCGCCCGGTCATGTCGAGGTCTGAGGTGCCGATCTCGCTCACCTTGCCCACGCGCAGCGCCGGCCCCGTGATGGTCACGATCGGCGGCTCGACCACCGCTGATACCACCTTTAGGCGGGGCGGCAAGGCCCCTCTGGCGGCCAACACCACGGGAACGCTGCGCGCTGCGACGGTGGTGATCCCCGGGGCGGCCATGCGCAGGTTGCCGGGCTGGCGAGAGCCGCGCACGTTGATGGTCACCCAGAACCAGAGGAAGATGGCCAGGGCGAGCGCGGCGATCTTGAGCGGGAGGTTCCTATACAGCATGGCGCTCCCGCCTGCCGAGCCTGAGCCGGGGGGCCCGCGGCGTCGGGGCCAAGATCCCCAGCAGGCGCTGTCTGAGCATATCCGGCGTCAGGTTGCTGTAGAGCAGTCCGTCCACAGCCAGGGAGATGGCGCCGGTCTCCTCGGAGATCACGATCACCACCGCGTCCGTGGTCTCGCTCAGCCCCAGGGCCGCCCGGTGCCTGGTCCCCAGCAGCCCGCGCACATCCCGCCGCTCCGTCAGCGGCAGCAGGCAGCCGGCCGCGACCAGCCGGTCGCCCCGGATGACTGTGGCCAGGTCGTGCAGGGGAGTGCCGGGGTAGAAGATGGTGCGCAGCAGATCGGCCGAGGCGAGCGCCTCCAGTCGTCGTCCGGTCTCGACGACATCGTTGAGGCCCACCTCACGCTCCAGCACCACCAGGCCGCCGAACCGCTCCCGGGAGAGCTGGCGGGCGCTGAGCACCAGTTCGTCCACCAGCCGGGTGATCTGCTCGCGGCGCAGCGAGGTGAGCCCGGCGCCCAGGATGTGGCCCCGCCCGATCTGCTCCAGGGCGAGCCGGAGCTCGGGCTGGAAGAGGATGATGAGCGCGATCACACCGGGAAGGAGCGCCTGCTTGAGCATCCAGTTGAAGGTGGAAAGGCTGAGGGAGCCGGTGAACAGGATGAGCACGCCCAGGATCAGCAGGCCCTTGAGCAGTTGGACCGCCCGGGTGCCTCGCAGCAGGCGGAGGACGTAGTAGATGGTGACCGCCACCAGGGCGATGTCAACCACGGAGAGGAGGTTGAAGTTCTCCTTCACCGTCTCCCATGCTGCCGGCAGCTCTCCGCCCATCGGCGGCTCCCGATCTCCTCTCGTTCCCTACCCGCGCCCGCCTTCCCCGGTCACTTGCTCCAGAGCCTGCTTCAGCCTGCGGTAGGTATCGGCGAGCGACTCGGGGACGACGCGGGTGTGTGCCGCCACCGCCATGAAGTTAGTGTCGCCAGTCCAGCGGGGGACCACGTGGACGTGCAGGTGATCCGCGTACCCGGCGCCGGCGACCCTGCCGACGTTGGCCCCGATGTTGAGCCCTTCGGGTCGCAGGGAGGCGTTCAGGGAGACGATGGCGAGCCTGATCCCGTAGAGCAGCTCGCTCGATTCCTGAGGGGTCAGCTCCAGCGGAGCGGCGAGGTGGCGGAAGGGCGCCACCAGCAGGTGGCCGGAGTTGTAGGGGAAGGCGTTGAGCATGATGAAGACCAGGTCCCCTCGGTGCAGGATCTGATTGGCTTCATCCGCGCCGGCCGCGGGCTTAGTGCAGAAGATGCAGCCCTCGGGCTGGTCTGCGCTCACATAGCTCATCCGCCACGGTGCCCAGAGATGCTCCACGCGCTCGCCTCCCGCACCTCAGGGCCATGATACCTTGGCTGCGCGGGGCCGTCAAACGGCCCCGGCCTCACCGCGTCACCACCGGCGCCGCGCGGCCCGTGCTCGCCGACTTGTAGATCGCGTCGAGCATGTCCATCACCACCACGGCCTGGGAGGCCGGGGAGAGCGGCTCCTTCCCACGCTGAATGCAGGTGACGAAGTGCTGGGTCTCGCCCGCGTAGCCGTCAACCCGAGGGGCGTGCGGGGTCACATCGAAGCTGGTCCCGTCCTGAGTCTCATAGAGGATCAAACTGGGGTAGAGCTGCGCGCCGCCCCGGGTCCCGAAGAGGCGAAGCATGAAGAGGTCTTCGGTGTGCGTGGCCCAGGAGACCTCCACGCCGGCCGCCCGGCCGTCGGCGAACCGCACCAGAGCGACTCCGAGGTCCTCGACGCTGAACCTGCCGGGCCGGTAGTTGACCCCCCAGGTGCCCATGCCCTCCCCGGCCCGCCCCAAGTGGTCGAAGGTGGCGGCGAAGGCCATGACCGGCCGGGGCGTGCCCATCACCCACCACATCAGGTCCAGCACGTGCACGCCCAGGTCCACGATGGGGCCGCCGCCGGACTGCTTGCTGTCCTGGAACCATCCCCGGGGGATGCCCGCGCGGCGGAACATCATGCCCTTGGCGTAGTAGATCTCACCCAGCCGGCCGCTCTCCGCCATCTGCTTGAGGAAGCGGGCGTTCCCGCTGTAGCGCATGGACTGCGCGGTCATGAGAATCCGGCGCGCCCGCTTCGCCGCCTCCGCCATGCGCCGCGCCTGCCGCCCGTTCATCGCGATCGGCTTCTCGCAGAGCACGTGCTTGCCGGCCGCCAGGGCCGCGATCGTCAGGGGCAGATGGGTGTTGTTCGGGGTACACACCGAGACCGCGTCAGCCACATCGGCGGCGAGCAGCTTGCGGTGGTCAGTGAAGACATGGGGAACACCGTATTCCCGGGCCGCTGCCTTGGCGCGCCTGGCATCCACATCACAGACCGCGGTCACCTCCCCGCCCTTGGCCTGCTGGAAGCCCTTGATGTGGGCCGGCCCGATCGCGCCGACCCCGATCACACCGATGCGCACGTTCTTCGCCATTGGCGCCTCCTGTCGGCGACCCTACGGATTCTCTTGCATCAGGGTAAGATGGCTGATGCAAGAGAATCTCTCACAAGGGCGCCAGACGCTCTCCTCGGGAGTCTCTTGAATCATGAGTCTCTCACCATGATTCAAGAGACTCTGTAGAACCCCTAACGGAACCGGGTTGCAAGCTGCATCAGAGCCAACCTGGCGGCTCTCAGCCACGCCGGGAGGGGTTCTGATACAGCCTCTTACTTCGGCGCATTCGCGGCCGCCCCTCTCCGCCGCATGGCGACCGTTGTCTCCAGCGCGTTATGGGGCAGCCGCCTCACTCGAATCTGCTCGTACTCGGCCGACAGCAGGGAGCGCGCCTCCCGCTCGTGGCGGCGGCGCTGCCTGGTGGTGTACTTCACAGTCATGATGGCCGGCGCGGCCGGCTTCAGCAGAGGCGCGAGCTGGCACATGATGCGCGCCGAGTCGGCCGGGTCAAGGTTCATGTCAGAGGTCATCAGATCGAACTGCCCGAGCTCCTCAGGGCGGTCGAGGAGAGTCTCGGCGCGCACTCGCAGGTGGCGCACGTTGGGCAGGCCGGCCACGGTGGGGTCGAGCTCGCCCGGGTCAACCGCCACCACCTCTCGGGCGCTCTCGGCAAGCACCGCGGCCCACCCGCCCGGTGCGGAGCCCAGATCCAGGGCGCGCCCCCCGGCCGGGGGCTCGATGCCGAACTCCTCGAAGGCCTCACGCAGCTTGATCTGGGCGCGGTTGAGTGGGCGCTCGCCAGGGGGGTACTTCCGCTGCTTGCGCAGCGGCTTCTGGATGAGGTCGCCGGGGCGGTTGACGCCGACGTAGGCCAGATCCTGGTATACCTGGACGAGCACCAGCCAATCGGTTTCTTGCTCATACTCGCCCACCGCGCCGGTCAACTCGGCGAGGTCGGCCGCCACCGCCTGCTCGAGGTCGCGGCTGCGCCACTGGTGGCTGCCTCGACGGTGACAGCGGACCAGGAAGGTCTGACCGGGGCCGATCCGGCCGACCGCAGCGGCAGCCTCAGCCACGCGTGAGAAGGCCTCTGGCTCGGGCCCGAGGCTGACTCGCCGCTGCACCGCGGTGGCGCTGGCGACGCAGGCTGTCTGCGCCTCTCTGACGCGTTCCAGGGCTTCCGCCTCCGGCATCTCGGCCGCGACCAGCAGGTTGCCCTTGAAGAACAGCCTCTCGAAGGTCGCGCCAGGCAGCAGGCCGCGCAGCTCCTGCCGGGCCTCGGCCTCGAGGCCCGCGGGGGTCGTGATAACCAGGATCGTCTCGGGGGTTTCCAGATGAGCGGCCATGGTCTCCGCCTACCGGCAATGGGTACGCGTTCGCTCGCCGGCCGAGGCTTCCTGCACCCCGGTCGCTGCCGGCGGCGGGGTCGCCCTCCCGGCCGTCTTTGCTGTCAATGGAGCACACAAAGACGGGTTTACGGGCGCCGCGGCGTGGGGTAATCGAGCACTGCGAGAAACGCAACAGCGTGACATGAGAGCAAAGGAGGGAGTAGAGATGGCGAGCATGATGCGATGGCACCCCTTCCGCGGTCTGGCTCGGATGCAGCGGGAGATGGATCGGCTGTTCGAGGAGTTGCTCGGCCGGCCGCTGGTTCGATGGGAGAGCGAGGAGGGGGTGCGGTTCCCGGCGGTGGATGTGACCGAGACCGACAAGGAGCTAGTGGTCAAGGCAGAGCTGCCGGGTGTGGACAAGGACAAGATTGACATTGAGGTGCTGCCCGACGCGCTCACCATCAAGGCCGAGCGGTCCCAGGAGCGGGAGGAGAAGGAGGTCACTCGCCACTACCGGGAGTGCGTCTGGGGCCGGCTCGAGCGGTCCATCCCGCTTCCAGTCGAGGTGATCGCTGACCAGGCCAAAGCGAGCCATCGCGATGGCGTTCTGGAGATCCGCCTGCCCAAGAGTGAGCGCGCCCGGGCCTTGACTCCGAGGAAGGTGCGCATCGAGTAGGCTGGCTGAACCGAGGGCCGGGCGGCGGCGAGCCCAACCCTCCCGGGTGGGACGTGGGCGACGAATGGCGCACCGCCCACGTCCTCTTCTTCTCAGGGCGACGGCAGGTGGCCGCAAGAGAGGCGACTACCCCTGACCCCCCTTCTGCGCGGTGAGCTGCTGGACCAACTGGACGTACTGCTGGGCCGTCATCAGCGATCTCACCTCTGCCGGGTCAGAGAGATCTATCGTGGCGAGCCAGCCGGCCCCGTAGGGGTCCTGGTTGATCTGCTCAGGCTGGTCGTCGAGGGCGGTGTTCACCTCGACCACCCGGCCGCTCACAGGGGAGTTCACGTCGGCGACGGCCTTCACCGACTCGACGCTGCCCAAAGGCTCACCCCGTCTCGCCTCCTCATCCGGGCGAGGCAGCTCGACGTAGACGATATCCCCGAGCTGATCCTGCGCGTAGTAGGTGATGCCGATAGTGGCCGTGCCGTCCTCGACGCGGGCCCACTGATGGCTCTCACTGTAGTACAGGTCCCCAGGGTACACGGCGTTGCCTCCTCGTGCCTCAGGTCTTCCAGCCATTCGTGACCCCACTTCCCAGTTCCTGGGAGGCCCATGCCACCCTACGGCACGACCTCCCGGCACTCCTGCCTTACCTCACCTCGCCGCCCGAGTCCTCCGCCCTGCGGCGCCTATCGCCGGCCTGCTGCGCGACCCCGCGCAGGCGCCCAGTCAGCTCGGCCATCTCCCGGGGCGGGGGCACTGAGAAGCTCATCCTCTGCCCGGTCACCGGGTGACGAAACGAGAGCAGATGGGCATGCAGGGCCTGCCCCGGCAGGGCCGCCACCAGCTTCAGGGTTTCGGCATCCAAGGCCAGTTTCTCCTTCCGGGCCTGGCGCGTGCCATAGACTCGATCTCCCACCACCGGGTGCCCCAGGTGGGCCAGGTGGACGCGAATCTGGTGAGTCCTTCCGGTCGCCAGCCTCGCCTCCACCAGGGTCATGGGGCCGAGCCGCTCCAGCACCTGCAGCTCGGTGCGCGCGGCGCGCACCTGCCGCGCGTCATCAGCAGAGGCCACGGCCGCCATCCGTCCCCAGGCCCGGGAGTGCCTGGCGATGGGCACCTCGACGATCATCCGGTCCTCTCCGGGCTGCCCCCAGGCCAGGGCCAGGTAGCGGCGCTCCAGCTCGCGGGACCGCACCTGGTGTGACAGGTCCTCGAAGGCCTGCTCTGTCCTCGCCACCACCATCAGGCCGGAGGTATCCTTGTCCAGTCGGTGGACGATGCCGGGCCGGTGGGGGAGGCCGCCCCCGAGGTTGGGGTAGCGCGCGAGGAGAGCGTTGACCAGGGTGCCGGTGGGGCGGCCCAGTCCGGGGTGCACGGCCATTCGCTGCGGCTTGTTCACGACCGCGAGGTGCTCGTCCTCGAAGAGAATGTCGAGTGAGATGGGCTCCGGGAGGGGGCCGCGGGGCGCAGGCCGGGGCAGCACCAACTCCACGCGCTCGCCCGGCGCCAACCGCCGTCCCGGCTGAGCCACCTGGCCTTCCACGCTCACCCGGCCCTCTTTGGCGAGCTTCTCGGCCTGGGAGCGGGTGAGGCCGACGCCCCGCTGAGCAAGGAACACGTCGAGGCGCAGCCCGGCCTCCTCTGCATGAACCTCCAGGATGGTAGCGGCCTGGTCCATGCTGCCAGCGGCTCTTACGCAGGCCGGGGCTGGTTCCTGCCCCCTCGGCCCAGGTGGATGAAACCGAAGATGGCGCCCACGAGGATCGCCGCGCTCGCCACCTGGGCCTGGGTCAGGCCGTCGAGGAAGACCTGCGCGGTGTAGCCTTTCCTGAGCACCTCCACTGCGGCCCTCAGCGCGGAGTAGAGGGCGAGGTAGAGCAGGAAGAGCTGTCCTCTTGCCGGCAGCCGCGGGCGGGCCTTCATGAGCAGTGCCAGGATGACAAAGCTGCCCAGGGCAGCGTAGATTTGAGTCGGGTGGCTGGGCTCGGTCGTGATCCTGGAGTCCAGGAAGAGGGGGAACCGGACTCCCCAGGGGAGAGTGGTGGGTGCGCCGTAGCAGCAGCCGTTGAGGAAGCAGCCGAAGCGGGTGATGCCATAGCTGAGCGCGATGCTGGGGGCGGCCATGTCCGCGAGGGACCAGAAAGAGATGCGGCAGCGACGGGCCAGGAGCAGCCCAGCCGCAACTCCGCCGAGCAGCCCGCCGTGATAGGAAAGCCCGCCCTCTTGCCAGATGTAGAGGGCCTGCACCGGCCGGGCGGCGAAGTCCGACCACTTCAGGGCGACGAACAGGGCGCGCGCGCCGAGGAGCCCGCCGACCAGCACCCACAGGCCGAGGTCAATCGCCAGCTCGGCTGACAGGCCCAGGCGTTTCGCCTCTCGCCTGGCGAGCAGGATGCCGGCGACGAAGCCGAGCATGAGCAGGGTGCCATAGCTGCGCACCGCCACTGGCCCGATGTGAAAGAGTGTGGGCAGCACGCTGTGCTCCTCGTCAACGGCCTCGAAGCAGCCGCACCGCGAGGAGCGCGAAGCCCGCGGTGATGGCGATGTCGGCTACATTGAACACCGGCCAGACTCGCAGGTCAATGAAGTCAACCACGCCTCCGGTGCGGAGGCGATCGGCGAGGTTGCCGACCGAACCGCCAAAGATCAGCCCCAGCCAGAGCGCGCGCCCGGGACGCCGCGTCAACCCGCCTCGGGCCGCGTAGACCAAGATGGCGAGGCAGACGACTATCGCCGCCACCAGCAGGGCCCAGCCGACGGAGACCAGGCCGAAGGCCGATCCCAGGTTGTGGGCGAGGTTGAGGCGGAGCCAAGGGCCAAGCAGGGGCACCGGGGCGGAGGGGCGCAGCAGGTGCGCGGCGAGGCCCTTAGTGAGCTGGTCAACTGCGAAGGTGGCGAGGGCGATGCCCAGGAAGACGGCGAGAGGGCGTCCTCTTGCCGGGGACGCCCTCATGGTCACCTCTCTATCCGGTCCTGACACTCGAGGCAGAGGGTGGCGAACGGCAGGGCCTCGAGGCGCGCCTTCTTGATGGGCCGGTTGCAGGCATCGCAGATGCCGTAGGTGCCGCGGTCCACTTTCTCCAGCGCGATCAACACCTGGTTCAGCAGGCTTTCCACGCTCTCCCCGATGGCCAGGTCCTTCTCCCGCTCGAAGGTCTCAGAGGCCAGGTCCGCGGGGTGGTCCTCGTAGGCCGAGAGCTCGTTCGCTCGCTCCGACTCGGAGACGCGGGCGGTGCGGTTCTCGATCTCCTGGAGTTCGGCCTCCAGGCGCTCCCGCTCCGTCAGCAGCCGGGCCCGGAACTTCTCGAGGTCCTTCATCACGGCCGGCCTCTGCGCGGTCTGCCTGGGCCTGGCAGGCTTGGCCAGCTTCGCCTTGGCCTGAGCCTTTCTCGTTTTGCCTCTCACTGCCGTCTTCACCGGCACAACCTCCTGGCGGCTCCGCAACCGGAGGCCTGCGATACAGCTTCCTTCTCTGCTACACGAGGCCGACGCCGCCACCGCACCCGGGTGCTCCGGCCCCCGGCTGCTGGTGCAATCATCGGCACCGCGATATTCTACCTTGATCGGTCACCCGACAAACCGGGCTCCCCACCCAAACCCTGCCACCCCCGCTGGTGCAAGTATTCCACACAACGGCCGCAGAGCGCGGGATGGCCCGCATCTCTGCCCACCGTCTCCTGCCGCCGCCAGCAGCGCGCGCACTTGGGGGCCTGGGCAGCGCGTGCCACGATCCGCCACAGGGCGCGGGCCTCTCGCCTCTGGCCTCTCGCCTCTGGCCCCTCCTCCGGCACCGCCTCCAGCGGCCCGCCGTAGCTAACTCGGGAGACCCCGGCGGCGGCTGCCAGCTCATCTTCCCCGAGCGCCCGGAGCAGCGCCTCCCACCGCTCCGCCGCGCTATAGACTACCAGCTCGGCATCCAGGGGCTGGCGAGCCACTCCCCTCTGCCGCAGCTCCTCGACCGCCAGGTCGGCCTCCGCGAAGTAGGGCACGACCTCCCGCTCCCACCGCTCTCCGAGCTCCTCATCCCGCCACTGGGCCGGGTCGGGCCAATCGCTGATCTGGATGGTCCGGGCCTTCCCCTGCCACTCCGGCAGGTGCTGCCACACCTCCTCCATGGTGTGGGTCAGGATCGGCGCCAGGACCCTGGCCAGGGTGCTCGCCAGCACCCACAAAGCGGTTTGCGCCGACCGCCTCGCCTCGCTCGCGAGGGGGTAAGTATACAGCCTGTCCTTGAGGAGGTCAAGATAGATCTGGCTGAGGTCAACGGCGCAGAACTCGTGCACCCGGTAGTACACCTGGTGGAACTCGAAGGCCTCGTAGGCCTGGGTCAGCCGGGCCACCAGCCGCGCCATCCGGTGAAGGATCCAGCGATCCACCTCCCGCATCCGCTCCCTGGGCAGGGCGTCCGTGTCCGGGCTGAAGTCGCGCCGCCCGGCTCGGCGCGCGGCCTCGCAGGTGAGGTTGGCCAGCATGAACCGCAGGGTGTTCCGCAGGCGCCGGTAGCCGTCCACCACCTGGTCGAAGATGTCCCGCCCCGTAGGCATGTCCTCCTTGAAGTCCACGTAGGAGACCCACAGCCGCAGGATTTCCGCTCCCAGCTCCTTCACCACCTCCTGCGGGTCAATGGCGTTGCCCAGCCGCTTCGACATCTTCCGGCCGCTGGCATCGAGCACGAATCCGGTGGTCAGCACGGTCTCGTATGGGGCCCGGCCGCGAGTGATCAGGCTGTTCCAGAGGGAGACCTGGAACCAGCCCCGGTACTGGTCATGTCCCTCCAGATAGAGGTCGGCCGGCCATCTCAGCTCGGGGCGTGTGGAGAGCACGGCCCCGTGGCTTGCGCCGGACTCGAACCACACGTCGAAGATATCCCGCTCTCTGGTGAACCGGGCGCCGTCGCACTGGGGGCAGGTCGTCCCCGGGGGCGCGAGGTCCTCGATGGGGGTGGTGAACCAGATGCCTGCGCCGTGCTCCCCCACCAGCTCGCGGGCCCGGGCGACGATGCGCCCATCGAGCAGCTCGCGCCCGCAGTCAGCGCAATAGAGGGCGGGAATGGGTATGCCCCAGGCGCGCTGGCGGGAGATGCACCAGTCGGGCCGTTCCGCGATCATGCCCCGGATGCGCTCCTGGCCCCAGGGCGGCATCCAGGTGGTGCGGTCCACCAGCTCCAGGGCCTGCTGGGTGAAGGGCTTGAGGTCCACGAACCACTGCTTGGTGGCGCGGAAGATGACCGGCGTCTCACACCGCCAGCAGTGGGGGTAGGAGTGCACATAGGTCTCCACCTTCATGAGCGCGCCCCGCTCCCGCAGCTCCTCCACGATCTTGGGATCGGCCTCAGTGTGCGCCAGCCCGGCGAGCTTCCCGCCCTCCTGCGTGAACACGCCTCGCTCGTCCAGCGGCTGGATGGTGGGGAGCCCGTACTTCTGGCCGGTGAGGAAGTCCTCCCGGCCATGCCCGGGCGCGGTGTGGACCGCGCCTGTTCCCTGTTCGAGGGTGACGTAGTCGGCCAGCACCACCGGGACCTCGCGCTCGAGGAAGGGATGCTTGAGCCTGCCGCCTTCCAGCGCAGTGCCTGGCGCGGAGGCGATCACCTCCCAGCGCTCTGCCGCGAGCGCCTCCGTGGTCTCCTGGAGCCGCCCTCGGGCGAGCACCAGATGCTCCTCCGGGGTTCGCACCAGCACGTACTCCAGCTCCGGGTGCACCGCCACGGCCACGTTCGCCGGCAGGGTCCAGGGCGTGGTCGTCCAGATGGCGAAGGAGACCGGGCCCACCCTGGGGAGACCAGGGAACACCGCGCCGGGCAGAGAGATCACCGGGAAGCGCAGGTAGATGGAGAGGGAGGCAGCGTCCCGGTACTCGATCTCGGCATCGGCCAGCGCGGTCTCGCATTCCGGGCACCAGTGCACCGACATCAGGCCCCGGTAGACGCACCCTTTCTCGACGAAGCTCTGGAAGGCGGCGAGCACGGCGGCTTCGTAGTCCCTGTCCATGGTGAGGTAGGGATGATCCCAGTCGCCCCGAACTCCCAGGCGGCGGAACTGGTCTCGCTGCACGCCGACGTAGTGCCGGGCGGTCTCGGCCGACCGCGCCCGCAGCTCCATCGGGTCAATGGTGTGGCGGTCTATGGAGAAGGTGCGGATCGCCGCGATCTCCGTGGGCAGGCCGTGGTTATCCCATCCCGGCAGGAATGGCGAGTCGAAGCCCCGCATGGTCTGGTACTTGACCACAATGTCCTTCAGGATCTTGTTGAGGGCCTGGCCCAGGTGGATGTCGCCGTTGGAGAAGGGCGGCCCATCGTGGAGGATGTACTTGGGCCGGCCGGCGACGTGCTGCTGGACTGTGCGGTAGAGGTCAATCTCCTCCCAGAAACGCTGGATGCGCGGCTCCATCTCCCCCAGGTTGGCGCGCATCGGGAAGTCAGTGTGCGGCAGGTTGAGGGTATCCCGATAGTCCTTGTTGCTCGCCATCAAGCAGCGCCCTTCATGAGACTCTCTCGCACTCTGGTGATGCCGCAGCCGGTCAGGAGGGCCTCTTGAGCCATGGTCCGTCACCACGATTCAAGATACCCCATCAGGTGGCTCGCGGTGGAGCGGCAAGATACTGGGCCAGCGCTTCCTTCCAGTGGCGCATGGCCGGGAGGCCTTGGAGCTCGAGCCACCGAGAGCGAAGCGCCGAATAGACCGGCCGGTGGGTGGGGCTGGGCCACTCGCTTGCTGGGATGGGCACGACTTGCGCCGACCGGCCCGCCAGCCGGATGGCCTCCGCGGCCAGCTCGGCCCAGGAACAGACTCCTGCATTGGCCAGATGATAGGTGCCCGGGATCGCCCGGCCGCTGACGATGAGCTCGCCAATCGAGGCCGCCAGGTCACAGGTGAAGGTGGGTGATCCGAACTGGTCGGCGACCACGCGGACCTCCCCCCGCTCGGCGGCCGCCGCCAGAATGCGGTGCACGAAGCTGCGCCCCGAGGTGCCGTAGAGCCAGGCGCTGCGCACGATGTAGTGGCCTGGCAGCAGCCCGCGCACCAGGTTCTCGCCGGCCAGCTTCGAGGCGGCGTAGACGCTCAGCGGGTTGGGCTGATCGAACTCCGTGTACGGCTCGCGCTTTTCCCCGTCGAAGACGAAGTCGGTGCTGATGTAGACCAGGCGGGCGCCGGCCTCCGCGCAGGCGGAGGCGACATGCCAGGTGCCTCCCGCGTTGTGCCTGAAGGCGCGCTCGGGGTCCCGCTCACAGCCATCCACATCCGTCCACGCGGCGCAGTGGATGACCAGTTCCGGCCGACACGAGGCGACCGCGGCGCGGGTCGCGCCCGGGTCGGTGATATCGAAGTCCTCCAGGTCCACGCCGCGCACCTCATGCTGCGCCGAGAGCGCGGCACAGATGTCGGTTCCCAGCATCCCCCTGGCGCCAGTCACCATCACCTTCATGGCTCACTCCGCCTGCTCTGCCTCGGGCTGTGGCAGCTCACGGCAGGCTTCGCCTCGCCAGGGGAGGCAGCGAGAGGCGAAGTGCTTGAGGGCGCCGCTCTTCACGATGATCGCCTCGGGCCGGAGCACGGTGGCGTACATGTTCAGTAGGGCGATCACGTCGAGCAGAGACCGATAGCCTGACAGCCCGGAGATGTCTATGTAGATCTTGGTGAACGCCTTGCCGAGGGCCTGGGCGGCGCGCACGTCGAAGCCATCCAGCACCTCGAACTGGATGTCGGGGTGGCGGCGCCGGGCCTCCTGGATGCACTCAGGGCTGACGTCGGTGCCAACCACCTCCTTGCAGTGAGGGGCAATGAGAACCGTGGTAGTGCCCCACTCGCAGCCCAGCTCGAGCACCACATCCTCCTTCCCGACCCAGCGCGCGATGGTCTCGCGGTATTCCTTCACATCCCGCGTCGCCACGAACCTGGTCTTCAGCTTGAGCTGCCTCTCACTCGGCATGCCGACACCAGGCAGGGCCGCGCGACTAGAACCGATAGCGGCCCCG
>Ga0315307_1000096_pt1 | contig 34111 bp, 31 predicted proteins | sample TDP2_MG_FD_203079 | JGI IMG/M metagenome (GOLD analysis project Ga0315307, IMG submission 203079) | Freshwater sediment microbial communities from Lake Towuti, South Sulawesi, Indonesia - TDP2 | ecosystem: Environmental > Aquatic > Freshwater > Lake > Sediment | place: Indonesia: South Sulawesi...
TCCTCGTAGGTGAGGGGGCGCTGAGCTTCGCCCAAGCATGCGGCTTTCGAATGGAGCAGGCCTGGAAACCTGATGCTCAGGAGCTTTGGGCCAAGGCGCGGGCGGACCTGGATTCACCGGTAAAGGCCCACGGAGAGAGGAGCGCGTACATGGAGAGGATCAGCGAGTTCTCGGCCAGGTTCCCTTTGCCGCCGCCTCGCAGCTCATGTGACACCATAGGCATCGTCGAGGTCGACCGGCGCGGGAGGATCGCGGCGGGAACCTCCACTACGGGGCTCTTCATGAAGCTCCCCGGCAGAGTGGGCGATTCACCTATCGTCGGCGCGGGCTTGTACGCGGATGATCGAGTCGGCGGGGCAACTGCAACAGGCATGGGAGAGATCGCCATTGTCCACTGTCTGTCAAGGCGCGTCTGCGACTTCATGAGCAGCGGCCTAGAACCTCGAGAAGCATGCCGCGCCACGATCAAGGAGATCAAGCGCCTGCAAGGCTACCCCGGCGACGTGTCCGTGATAGCCCTTGACAAGGGAGGCAACCCAGGCGCTGCCACCAGCCTCAAGCGAGGCTTCACCTACGCGTATCAACGAGAAGACATGGTCGAGCCCGTGGCCATGAGGGCGCCACCGTAACCTGCGTCAAACCCGGCAGATCCGGCTTAACGTGGCGCTGACCAGGGGATCTGCAGAACCTTAGCCTCTACGTTAGATTTCCAGCTGGAGCAGTCCTCAAGCCCCTTAGAAGGCTGAGCTGTTGGAGAAGCGGGGCGTTAAGGTGAAACTTAAGCCTCTCCTCTTCCATATGCTGAGCGTCGCGCTGATCACGGCGAGCGTGACGGTTCCAGCGATCAACGCGGACAGAAGCAACTCCGCGGATATGGTCACGCTCTCCATCGCGTTAGCCGTCACAGGGCTCGGGCTTCTATGGATTCTGTCCCTCCGATCTGGGCGGGCCCAGTTACCCGCCCGGAGACGCTGAAAGGCGAGAGACGACGAGCCTCCGCCCTATCACCAAGTCTGTGCGCCGATGACGATAAGGCAGAACAGGCTGAGAACGCGGACGGTGAGGCTGTACGTGTGCCCCGGAGGCTGTCTTCAAGGAGGAGGCCAGCCCCTCATGAAGCAGGGCGTGAGGACCAAACGCAGCGAAGCCCTCGCCCTAGTGGAGGCTGCATGCGCCTCGGGTCTCCCGTGACCCGGTGCTCCCTGCTCTCTCGCCGAGCCGGGGAGAGGTACCGGCTCTCCTCCGCCGCTTACCGGCCTGCTATCCTGCATGCTACTCGGCCAGCTAGGATATCGAAGCTCGATACGATTCCGTAAGATGCCTTATCTAGGGGGGCGTTCCGTGCGGCCCAGCGCGCTACAGTAGGGCACGTAGGTTGCTTGCTCATGTCACGGCCGCTCCAGGCATAGGGTTACTTAACTGCTCACTCGCCGTCGTCGCAGCTCCACATGCCATTCCAGGCAGCCCAGCCAGAAGGTTACTGCCACTGTCGCGGGTGACGAACCGAGCCGTCATAGCCTTGTTCATCGCTCTTCTAGTCATCACACCGGTCGCCTCAGCCGCCCCGCTGCTCATCGCCAACGCCTATCCGCCGATGGGCTTGGAGCCTTCACCCAAGGGCGTGCGCGCCTCCGATGAGCCGGAGATGAACGTTGAGACCCTCTTTCTTTTCGACGAATGGATCACCTGGAGAGATGGGTCGCGTGAGCACGTGCAGATCGCGCGAGATGGTTTCGTCTGGCTGGACGGTGTCAGAAGGAGACTGGTAGGCTTCGACCTGGGCACGACGGGGCTGAGAAGGGCTTTCTGGGACAAGGCGGACCTCAGGGTTCTCGAGGCAGAGCTCAGCTATCTGGAGTCCCTAGGCGTCAGGCTCATCGCCCTAGACCTCTTCTACGTCGGCAAGGGCAGGGAACAGGAAAGATACACGCTCATACTGGACATGCTGTTCGAGCATAGGATGCTTGTCTTCCCGGCGCTGATAGGGAAGGGTCTGCCTGGTTTCTCCTCCCTGGCTTGCGGGAACTCCACGCTTGACTTCGCCATCAACCCCGGGGATGGCCGACAGGACACCATGGGCGACTGGGCTGAGAGATGGCTCGAGACCGTCACGAGCTACCGGAACGTCGTAGCCCTATCGATCGAGAACGAGCTCGATGTCCCTCACGGGGGTCTCTCCATCTCAGGCGAGAGGCTCGGCGACTACCTTGGATGGCTGCTCACGCTGGTCCGGGGCAAGACGAACCTGCCGTTAACCTCCAAGCTTACGGTTGAGGTCAACGTCCGGCTGGGCATCAAGAAGACGGTTCTCTCCCTGGTGGACTTCCCGGCTTTGGACGCGTACGCCTACGACCTGAGGTCCCTGGAGCTGAAGCTCGAACGAGGCGTTGCCTTCCTCACCGCGAATGGGCGGCCTCAGCCCACGGGCTACTGGATCGCGGAACTCAACACCAAGACAAGGCCCGACCCAACGATCACGTGGCAGATCAATTCCTCAAGGCTTACGGCCGCGTACTTGGCTTCTGCCTTCGCACATGGCGCCGGTGTTGTAATCCTCTATCCGGCAAACCGCATGCGCGAGCCTGAGGCCGCCCTCTTCGACGCCGCGGGAAAGCCAACCTCAGCCCTTCTCGCCCTGTCACAGTACATACACGCGCTCAGTTGAGCCTTGCCCGCTGATCGGTCAACCCGGTGATCCGTAGCGTGAGGCCCGGCCGGGAGGCTGGCGCGGAGTTAAGCTCTCCCTTCTGCCACAACGCTATCTCTGAGGATTGGACCATGCGCGCGTACGCTGGGAGGCCTCCGTTCGGGCTTACAGCGATATGGGGACGCAGAGATCACTCGCGGGGCTTCATCTCGAAAGGGCCAGCCTGTGCTTTGGCCGCGGCTCCTCCCTGCAGCCATCGGGCCCATCGGAAAAGGTGAAAAGATCGGTCGCCTAATTCCTAGCAAGGAATCGTTTTGAGCTCAGCAGGTTTGAAGCCCGAGCTGAGGCTCAGCGAGTTCTTCCAGCCTACGTATACCGTGGGCCCGGACGGGCTGCCTGTCTTCAGGCTTTTCTCAGACGGGAGATGGACGCCCTCGATCTCCGGTCGAACCTTTGACGTAGATACGCCCGTTGACGACACCGTCATAGCCAGGGTCCAGTCAGCCGAAGCTGGGGATGTGGAGCATGCTGTCGACGCCGCCTACGAGGCCCGCGGCAAGATAAGGGATATGCCCGCGATCCAGCGCGTCGAGGTTTTCTCCAAGGCCCGGGAGCTTCTGCTTCAGCATATCGCGGACTTCGCCTCAGTCCTCACCCTGGAGGCGGGAAAGCCCAAGCCTGGTGCTGAGGCCGAGGTCAGGGTCACGGCCAGCAGGATGAGGCTGGCGATGCAGGAGGCGAGGAAGATCTTCGGTGAGTACCTCCCAGGAGACTGGGCGGAGGACAGCCTCGGCAAGGTGGGCTTGGTCATCCGGGAACCCTTAGGCGTCGTCGCTGCTATCTCGCCATTCAACTACCCGCTCTTCATCTCCGCCGCGAAGGTGGTGCCCGCTCTCCTCTCAGGAAACGCGGTCGTGGCGAAGTCGCCGAGCGACACACCGTTATCGCTGCTGTTGCTCGGCAGGGCCTTGGAGGCGGCCGGCGTTCCCCCGGGGACGCTGAACGTAATCACGGGCAGGGGCGGCGAGGTCGGTGATGCTCTCGTCTCAAACCCAAAGGTGGAAGGCGTCAGCTTCACCGGAAGCACGGAGGTGGGCAAGCACATCGCATCCGTGGCGGGCGTACGGAAGCAGCACCTGGAGCTTGGGGGCAAGGGCATGGCGATCGTCCTCGACGACGCCGACCTGAAGCTCGCCGCGACGAAGTGCGCTCAAGGCAGCCTGAGCAACGCCGGACAGAGGTGCGACGCCATCAGCGCCATCGTCGTGCTCAACGCCATCGCTGACACCTTCGTTCAACTCCTCCTGCAGGAGGTCGATACCTGGAAGCTGGGAGATCCCAGGGACGCGTCGACCACGATAGGCCCGGTCATAAACGAGCGGGCGGCGCAGAGAATCCACGGCCTGGTGGAGGACGCGGTTCAAAGGAGTGCGAAGCTCCTACGCGGAGGCACCTATAGGGGCTGTTACTACCAGCCCACGGTCTTAGACCACGTTCCCCTGGAGGCGAAGATCGCCTGGGAGGAGACCTTCGGCCCCGTAGCTACGATCATCAGGGTTGACGACGAGGATGAGGCGATCGCGATCGCCAACAGGCCACGGTACGGCCTAGACTCCTGCGTCTTCTCGACGAGCTTCTACAGGATATGGAAGATCGCTAAGCGGCTTCACGTCGGCGGCGTCACGGTGAATGACTTCCCAAGGCACGGGGTCGGGTTCTTCCCCTTCGGCGGCTGGAAAGACTCGGGCGTAGGCCGCGAGGGGATAGGCTACAGCATCGAGGAGATGACGAACATCAAGACCATCGTCTTCAACCTTGAGCCCGCCAAGCTGGGAAAGATCTGGCAGGAGTTCCTCTAGGCCCCGGGGCCAGGCCGTGAGCCCACCGCGAGGCACGAGATGAGCATGGGGCCAAGCTGCTTACATCGGTCATGATCCCTGATCGCCCATGGCAGGTGACGACAGATGGAAGCGATCCGCTTCGGAACGGATGGATGGCGGGGCATCGTGGGGCGAGACTTCACCTTCGAGGGGGTGAAGCTGGTCGCTCAGGCCATAGCCGACTACGTGAAGAGCCACGGCCTCGCCGAGAGGGGGGTGGTCGTCGGCTATGACACGCGCAGGTGGTCTCGCCGGTTCGCCGAGGACGTGGCAAGCGTCCTGATAGGCAACGGTATACGCGCATATCTCACGGAGAGGGACAGCCCTACGCCGGCGGCGGCCTTCATGGTCCTCCATAAGACAGCCGCGGGAGCCGTCATGATCACGGCTTCGCATAACTCGCCTGAATGGAATGGGATCAAGTTCATCCCCCACTATGCGGGGCCTGCGCTGCCCGACGTGACGGATGAACTCACGGAGCGCATAAGTGGGCTGAAGACCGAGGCCGTTAGGGAGGTTCCTGCCGGGCAGCTTGCGGCCTCGGGGCTTCTTGAGCCGATAGACCCCTTGGAGCCCTACATCGCCTTCATAGAGGGCCAAGTAGACCTGGAGGCGATAAGGGAAGCCCGTCTAAGCGTGGTCCTTGACCCAATGTACGGCACCTCCAGGGGCTACCTGGACAGGGTCCTCGGGGACGCAGGTTGCAGGGTGGAGTTGATCCACGGCGACCTTGATTCCTCTTTCGGCGACCACAGGCCTGAGCCGCTGCCCGAGTTCCTCTCCGAGCTTAGAGCGCGCGTACTAGCCCTAGGCGCTGACCTCGGGCTTGCCACCGATGGCGACGCGGACAGGCTGGCCGTGTACGATCACGACGGCTCCTACCTGGCGGCTAATGAGCTTCTTCCCATCCTCTTCCGCCACCTGGTCAAGAGTGGCCGACGAGGAGGCCTCGTGAGAAGCGTTGCCACCACGCATCTCGCCGACCGGATCGCCGAGAGCTATGGGCTGCCGGTTTACGAGGTCCCCGTGGGCTTCAAGTACGTCGGCCAGTACCTACGCGAGAAGGACGTCCTGATAGGCGCCGAGGAGAGCGGCGGCTTCAGCTTCAAGAGCCACGTCTCCGAGAAGGACGGCATCCTCACCTGCCTCATGGTCGCCGAAGCCCGGGCGGAAGCGGGCAGGCCGCTCCGTGAACTCTTGGAGGAGCTCTTCGCCAAGTACGGGAGGCACGTGAGCGGCAGGACGTCAGTGCCGTCTCCGCCCGGCGACCTGAGGGCTTCCCTTGCGAGGCTAGGCTCAGAGCCGCCCGAGATCGTAGCGGGAAGAAGGGTAATGAGCGTCAACAGGCTAGACGGCGTCAAGCTCCTGCTGGAGGACGGCTCCTGGCTCTTGATGAGACCGTCTGGAACAGAACCGATCGTGAGAGTCTACGCGGAGTCCAAAGACAAAGAGCAGCTGACAGCCCTCCTTGAGGCGGGGAAAGTCCTCCTCCAGAAGTAGCCGCGGCCGCGCAGCTTGGGCTCTAAGCAGGTCCGAGTAGTTTCCGGCATCTCTCAGGTCACTAGTTACCGCGCAGCTTCTTGTGTTACCAGAATGGTAACGGTTTTGGTAACGGTGAATGAAGGCCCAGGTCGGTTGGCGTCTAGAGCGGCTTCTGTTGAGGAGGTTCACCGAGCTCTGCCGGGCTGAGGGTCTCAAGCCTACGGAGGCGGCGGAGGAGTTCATGCGCCGCTGCGTCGAGGTGGGAGGCGTAACCCCGGCGCTAAGCCTTATCGTGAGTCAAGAACCCAAGGCGGTCTTGAGCAGGGAGCTGAAGGCTAAGGCCCTCGTGAGCAGCCTCGAAGGCAGCATCAAGGATGACAGTTTCTCCGGCGAAGAGTACCAAGAGTACCACCAGCTGCTAGACCTTGTCCCCTCGCTTCAAGACCCGAAGCTCATCGAGGAGGTAAAAGCCGTAGCCGAGAAGGTCAATGCCCTCCTCAAGGGCGGATAGGGCTCGACAAGCGTCCTACGCTCTTGCCGTTTTCCCCGCGTCTTGATCACGTTAAGGAGCTGCTGCGCAACCTAGAAAAGGTTTAAGGTCACCGGCGGGCCCACTTGATTTCCTTGATTCGGGATGGCTTCATCGCTGACCGCAGGCGTCATCGGGGCCACCGGTTACACCGGTGTCGCGCTGCTCGAGGTCCTCGTAAGGCATCCGGACGTGGAGTTGACCTTCGCTACCACTCGCCAAGGGCAGCTGGCGGGGACCTACGTTCACGCGTTTCACCCCAATCTTCTCGGCGTAACGGGGCTCAAGTTCACCTTGTACGACCCGGCGAACGAGGCTCTGGCATCGTCGAACGAGAAGCTTCTCGCAGAGGCCCGGGAGACGGACGTGGTCTTTCTCTGCCTGCCCTCAGGAGCCTCCTTAGACGCGGTGAAGCAGCTTCACGGCCGCCGCGTGAGGATAATCGACACCAGCCCTGACTTCAGGCTGAGGAACCCTGAGGCCTACAAGCAGTACTACGGACGTGACCATTCCCTTCCGGAGCTACTGCAGGGGTTCGTCTATGGGCTTCCGGAGCTGCACCGTGAGGAGCTCAAGAAGGCAAGGTACGCTGCCTGCCCGGGCTGCAACGCCACGGCGATGATCCTCGCCGCGTACCCGCTTACGAAGCTCGAAGGGCTGGAAGGTTCCAGGTTCTTCTTCGACATCATGGTAGGCTCGTCCGAGGCGGGGGCCGAGCCCACGCGGTCCTCGCACCACGCTGAGCGGTCAGGCGTGACTCGGCCCTACTCGATTAAGGACCATAGGCACCTCGCCGAGGTGAGGCAGGAACTCCAGTTACCTGCGGCAAACGTGACGGCGACGATGTTCTCCGTCGACATGATCCGTGGCGTCGAGTGCATCGGCCATGTTCTTCCCGCGCGTCTAGTGGAGGAGAAGGAGCTGTGGAAAGTCTATAGAACGGTGTATGGAGATGAGCCGTTCATACGCATAAGGGCGAAGAGGCAGCCGGGGCCGGGCAGCCTGCCGGACGCCAAGTACGTGAGGGGCTCCAACTACTGCGATGTAGGCTTCTTCCTAGACGAGGAACGAGGCAGCATAGGCATCCTCTCAGCCTTGGATAACATGCTGAAGGGCGATGTGGGCAACGCCGTCCAAGCCATGAACCTCATGTTTGGCCTCGACGAAACCACGAGGCTGAAAGACCTCGTCCCCAGCTACCTGCTCGGCTAGTCCCATCCCGCCCACCGCGCAAGCGCATGTCGCTCTGGGCTCTGACTGCTTGCCTTCGGCGGCCTATGCGAGGTAAGCGATGTGCTTCTCCACCATATGATGCGGGTAATAGCCCAGCTTCGCCTTTCTCAGGGCCGGTACTCCCAGGTCTTGCTCCCTGTTGACGAACCTGAAGCCTCTCAGGGCCCTCTGGCAGAACCGCTGGTTGATGAGCTGGTAGAGCCCCTTGATCTCAGGGTTTGCCTTCTCGAAGTGGATGACCGCCGTCTCGTCGTTGAGCGGCTCGGCGACCGTGAAGGCCTGCAGGCGGCCGTCGACGTAGATGGCGCCGCCGAAGACTCCTAGGGCCTCGTAGTGTTTGAAGAGCTGCTTTATCGCACGGTTCTCCGCCGCTAGGCCCGGCACGAGGTCGCAGTTACGGAGGCTACACCATTCCGCCTGCAGCTGGAGGCATTCAGCTATGACCGAGGGCTTAACCCTCACGTATTCACATTCATGCCGAGACAAGCACTGGGCGATGAGGTTGCGCTTCGGATGATACCTGTCACCGGGGAGATCAGCCAGCTCGCCTGTGAGGTAGACGTAGTCCCAGTCGTCGCGGCTCGATTCGGCTCTCACGCCGCGGCTGCTGAGCTCCAGTGCCTGCGCCCCAGTGAGCCCGTACAGCGGAGGCAGGGGCTGATGCTCCCGAGCCGCATCTTTCAACGCCTCCAGCACGTCGAGCAGGGGCTGCTTGCCCAGCGGGGGCATGAGGCGCAGCCTGCCGTCACGCTGCCTTCTTCGCTGGATCAGGACTGTCTCGTCGAGCCGTGAAAGCTGAGCGGGCTCAGACTCACGCCACACGAAGAGGTTGGTGAAGGTGAGCTCAGAGACCTCAGGCTGCATCTCCTTGAGCAAGGCATCGACCAAGGGCTTATCCTCGAGGACGAGGCTCCTGAAGCCTGGGAAGACCGGAAGCGTCGTTTTCCTCTCCAGGGCTCTTCGGCCTCCCTCGGCTGCGACCTAGACTGCCCCGCTGGGCTTCTACCTGAGGGGAGTTCCGCATTCCTGGCAGTAAACAGCCTCAGGAAGATTGAGGGCGCCGCAATGCCTGCAACGGAGCCGAGGTGGCTGCAAGCCGCGCGGATACTCTCTGCTCGGCGGCTCCGTGGGCTCCCAGCCGATGGGAACCCCGACCGGCGGGCCCCTCTTACAGTACGCCCTAACGTCTGGCTTGAAGAGACAGTACACGATCAGGGCGTCTATCAGGATCTGAGGGAACGTCTGAGGGAACGAGAGTGGCAGGTAGACGATGCTGACCAGGATGTGAATCAGCGCATAGACGAAGGTACCTGTCCAAGCCCATCCCTGGCCTCTCCAGACGCCCCAGGTCAGGAAGAGACCTATCGCGCCGATGGCGACAGCGACGCCACCCGCGATAGCCACGGCCTCCCGCGGCGTCCCAGGCGGAATGCTGCCTGGAGGCTGAAGACCCGCCAGGAGGACGACGCCCCCAGCGAGCGTGGAAAAGCCGATGAAGGCCTCCATCACGACGACCAACGCGATGCCGAAGGGGCGCCCTGGGCGGCTCAAGGACGTCTCCGGCCTTCATTGCCGCCGGGGCTTACTTAAGACTGCCTGCAGCGGGCTCGCGCAGGCGACGTGACACGCCCAGGTTCAGGGCGTTTCTCCGTAAGCCTTATATGAGGTCGTCATGTTTAGCCACGCATAACGGTCCGCCATGGCTCAAGGCCTTATGTCTCAGAGGGCTGCCATGGGCGCGAAGGCTCTCTTGCTCGCCGCGCTCATCGTCGCCTCGGTCAGTATCAGTGGAGCCTATTACTACCTCCAGGCGGCGGAGGAGAACCTGATAGTCTCAACGACGACGAGCCTCTACGAGACGGGGCTTCTGGACGCTCTGAAAGAGAGCTTCGAGGCTGAGAATCCGGGCTTCAACGTGTCCTTCATCTCCCAGGGGACAGGCTTGGCGATCCAGACCGCGATGAGAGGGGACGCGGACCTGATCCTCGTCCATGACCCCGATAGGGAGCTCAGGTTTCTCCAAGACGGCTACGGCGTCAACAGGAAGGTGGTGGCCTACAACTCCTTCGTCATCGTAGGTCCGAGCGAGGACCCGGCGGGGATCAGAGACCTATCCCCCCTGGAGGCCCTTCGAAGGATCAACTCGTCAGCCCCGCAGGGAGGCGTCTTCTGGGTATCGCGAGGAGACGACTCGGGAACCCACACGAAGGAGAAGTCGCTCTGGAAGCAGGCGGGGATCAACCATACCGTCATCAGGACGAAGAGCTGGTACCTTGAGGCGGGCAGCGGAATGACGGCCACGTTGAGGCTCGCGAACGAGAAGCGCGGGTACACTCTCAGCGACATGGGCACCTACTTGATGAACCTCAAGGGCGGGAACATCGACCTGGCCGTGCTCGTCAGCGCAGGCAAGGAGCTACTTAACGTGTACAGCATCATAGCCTGCGACCCCCGGAACCCGAACCTGAGAGAGGTCCGGTTTCAGGGCGCTATGAGGTTCATCCGGTTCCTAGTCTCCGACGAGGGACAGCGGCTCCTCGCTGGCTTCGGACTAGAACAATACGGTCAACCCCTCTTCAGCCCTTACGTGAAGCTCCTGAAGGAGGGGAGCGACCCGGAGAAGCTACAGTGGATACGGGAGCTAGCCTACTTCAACGGGACCGAGTGCCCGGCGGACTACAGGTATGATGCAGGAGACCTCTACCCCGCCTGACGGGAGGCAGGGTGAAAGAGACGTCCTCAACATTCCTTGAATCCTTCTGGGAGGCCCTGGTCCAGGCCTTCAGGCTTATAGTGACAGGAGACCCTGAGGTCGCCTCGATCACGCTTAGGTCTCTCCAGGTCTCGGGCTTGGCGACGCTCCTAGCCTGCCTCTGGAGCCTCCCGCTCGCGATGCTGCTCGGCTTGAGGAGCTTCAAGGGCAGGGGGTTCATCAAGGGCTTCTTCAACGCCTTGATAGGCGTGCCGACCGTGGCCTTGGGCCTCATACTCTACATGCTGCTCTCGCGAAGCGGCCCCTTGGGAGTCTTCGGGCTTCTCTACACGCCCCTGGGCATCAGCATAGGCCAGGCGGCGCTGATAACTCCCATAATGGTGACCTTCGGGGCCTCAGCCCTGGAGAGCGTCGACCCGGAGCTCCGAGACCTGGCGAGAACGCTGGGCGCCTCTGAGCTGCAGACGTCTATGGCGATCCTGCGAGAGGCCTCCTTCAACGTTCTCCTCGCCGTGGTCGCCGCCTTCAACCGAGCCTTCGCCGAGCTGGGCATCGCCATGATGGTCGGCGGAAACATCCGCTACGTCACGCGGGTACTCACCACCTCGATCGCGCTAGAGACGGCGAGGGGCGAGATCGCCCTCACCCTTGCGCTGGCCATAATACTCGTGGGCATTGTCTACGGCATCAGCCTAGCGCTCAACCTCCTGAGGAAAGCCCAATGACCAGCCCGTTCCTCCAGACCAAGGGGCTCGTGATGCGCTATGGGCCCGTCACCGCCCTAGCTGACGTGAACCTGGCGATCGACAAGGGAGAGACCCTCGCCCTAGTCGGGCCGAGCGGCTCGGGGAAGACCACCCTTCTAAGGATACTGGCGGGTCTGCAGTCGCCTACATCCGGCGAGGTCTTGGTGCAGGGCCGAAGGGAGGACGCGGCAGGCCTCCGACGGATCGCATCTATGGTCTTCCAGAAGACCGCGGTGTTCAACACGAGCGTCTATGAGAACGTGGCCTTCGGACCACGCATAAGGGCAGCCTCGAAGACGGAGGCCCAGAGGGAGGCCACGAGGGCCCTAAGGAAGGTAGGACTTGAGGGCTTCGAGAAGAGAAGAGCCCGGAAGCTCTCAGGCGGCGAGCAGCAGAGGGTCTCCCTAGCCCGGGCGCTCGCGGTCAGACCCGCCCTGCTGCTTCTCGACGAGCCTACGGCTAACCTAGATCCTGCTAACGCGTCTATCATCGAGCGCATCGTCTCAGAGATCGGCGAGGAGGGAAACACCGTGATCCTGGCAACCCACAGGATGGACCAGGCAGAGAGGCTTGCCGACCGGGTTGCGATCCTGAACGAGGGACGCCTCGTCCAAGTCGGCGAGGCAAAGGAGCTCTTCCGGAGACCATCAGGCTTCCTCGCCAGCTTCGGCCAGCTCAGGAACGTCTTCCAAGGCTCCGCTACTCTGTCCGAGAAGGGGCTGACCGTTATCACGCTGGAAGGCGGAGTGCGCATCGAGGCAGCCACGAACAGGACGGGAGACGTCTCAGTCTTCGTGAGGCCTGAGGACGTAATCGTCTCGAAAAGCCCAATCGTGTCCAGCGCTAGGAACATGCTGAAAGGAAGGATCGTCAAGGTCGAGGAGAGAGATGGCCTAGTCTGGCTAGCTGTTGATGTAGGCCAAGAACTGGCAGCGGTCGTGACAAGGCAGTCCTTTGCCGAGATGGGCCTCAACCTAGGCCTGGAGGTCTACCTGGCCTTCAAGGCCTCTTCCGTGGAGGTGATCTAGCTGTTCTCCCTCATAGGCCGCCACCGTCTTGGCGGCGGGGATCGCCGGTGGAGGTTACCTCCCCGCCGTCCGTTGCATCGGCCTCGGCTTCAAACCGGCGCCCTGAGCGGACCTATCCGGTCACCCTCAGAAGCCGGGAGGCCCGTCTTACTCAGCCTTGCAGGAGCGTCGTTCTTCAGCGCTGGGTGAAAGCCGTATGAGCGAATCCAGGCGTGAGCTTCGGCCTGCGTTCAAGCTGTGGCTTGAGATCGACGGTCGACCGGTGATAGGGGAGGGTGGCGCCGAGATTCTCGAAGCGATCGAGCGGGTCAGGTCGATCAGCGGCGCTGCCAGGAGCCTAGGCATGTCGTACAGGTATGTCTGGGACTACATCTCCGAGGCGGCGGGGATCGTTCAGAGGCCGCTTGTGACCACGTGGCGCGGCGGGGGCGGAGGCGGCGGGGGAGCACGCCTCACGGAGGCGGGGAAGAGCCTCGTCGAAGGGTACAGGGCGGCAGAGAGACGCGTTGAGAGGGCCCTTCGAGACCTCTGAGCACCGGCGTCAGCCATCGATGGGCACTCCGCCCAGCTCGATCGAGCTAGGCCAGGTCATCCCATGGTATAGGAAGAAGCTCCCCGGGGGCTTCGGCTGGAAACTGACCGTCACCGTGAGGACGATCGTGCTGTTTTCGGGTATAACGCGTGGCTCTCCGGGATACTGGCCAGAGGTGACGTTGAGCGACATCCGGTAGCTGCCTTCGCCCGCTATGGGGAAGGTTCCCTGCCCTAGTAGATAGTAGGTGCCGTTGGAGATGAAGCCCAGCTGCAGGGTGATGTCCCTCGTGCTTGAAGGCGGGTTAGGCCTCACTACGCAGGTGACGTTCACCTGCTCCGCTATGAGAAGCTGAGGCGTAACCGGCGAGGACATGTTCAGAGCCTGCTTGCCTTCACCCGTGCTGAAAGTGGGCGAGAGTTTGCCGTCGTCCCCCGTCCAGGCGTAGGAGGGCGCAAGCGCAGCGTCTCTCTCGACGCACAGGAGATCCCAGGGATGAGACGAGGGCGGGGAGGCGGCCTCCCCGCCGAGATATACGGCCTTGACCGTGCCGTTCCCGTTCACAAAGACCCTTGTGGAGACGCTCGTGCCGTTCTCTACCATGATGTCTCCTGCTGTCTGCCAGTAGAGGAAGATGCTCCCGTCTAAGGGCGTATAATCCACGGGGTGAAACCCCAAAGCCTGATACGTCGAGTTAGGCAGCATGTAGTCTACTCCCTCGAAGCCTATGCTCCCTAGGTTGACCGACGCGCATGTGAACTCAGCACTTGTGAGGAAGATCTCGGCGCTGCCGCTCGGCTCTCCGCCGGGTCCCATGCCGTTCGCGTAGTACGCTGTCAGGTTCCCATCGCCCTTAACCGTGACAGTTGTCAAAGGGCTGCTGGCGTTCAGCACGTACACGTTCCCGGCGGTCGTCCAGTTCACGAAGTGACGCTCAGAAGCAGGATGGTACTGAGCAAGGTACTGACCACGATAGGTCCTTGTCATGTTCGGCAGCGTCGAGAAGAAGCAGTCGCCTAGCTGGGCTTGGCCTTCGTCATGCCCACTGCCGCCCTCTTCGAGGCTGAACACCCTGACGTCTGCATACTCGCTGGTTTGAGCACGGACGATGACAGAGTCCTCTGGCGTCATAACGGTGAGGATGACGCCCCGGCTCCACTCGTTGACCTGAGGGCTGAAGGTGGCCGTGTAGTTTCCGTCTCCCAGGTACTCTAGGGCCGTAGTATTGGCGGGCAACCAGATGCTCCCAGAGGCGTGCACCGTGATCGAGACGTCCTCGGCGGCAAGGTTGGGTACAACGCCGTCCATCTCTTCTGTAATGGTGAAGCTCACCGTTGACGAGCCGGAGGTCGCGTTCGACGTGATCGAGTTCTCGTCCAGCGTGAGCATGGTGGCCTTGATCCTATCGCCGACCCATCCCGTGAAGCCGTAGCCGGTGACGTTCAACCTGAACCTAGAGGAGACGTAGCTCAGGCCTCTGTCTTCGTTCCAGTCAAGGACGAAGGCCACGTCCGTGTAGCCCTCCTCTAAGGGCTCGATCCCCATCTCCAAGCCTAGGTTAGAGTAGGCGACTAGGACGGATCGAATCCATGTGGAGAGGAAGGCGCGGCCCTGAGCCCGGGCTGTTTCCCGGGAGCCCGTCAGGTAGTACTCCTGGCTGGCTAGGCTTAGGGAATGAGCCAAGGCCCGGTCGAGGTCAGAGGTGATGCTGAGGATGTTCTCCTTGACGGCCCGATAGGCTAGAGCGGGCTTCGTCATCGTGCTCTTGTAGAGCACAAGGGTGCTTACCATCACGACAGAGCTGAGAAGCAGGGCTCCCACTAGCACATACTGGCCCCGCTTAGCCCCCGACATCACAACCCCGGCGCTCAGCGATGGCATCTGCGAGCGGCTATCAGAGAGAAGAAAGACGCCCTCGCCTTTCCATGCCAGCTCTCAGCAGAGAATGCACCCACACTCATATGGTTCGGACGCTTCCACCGGCGAGAAGAGGCATTTCCCCAGTCCACGGTGGCGTAAGAGCCGCATTCAGGGGCTCTAGGGGGTCGCGCTTATAAGCGCCGGGCCTCGACGACCTAAGGCGTAGCCACGGTCTAGGAGAGGCATTCGCTTGGAGAAGACCGCTCGTAACTACTCGACTCTGAGTTACCTGCTGAAGGAACGTGCGCATGTAGGCCCGGCGTTCGCCTTCCGGGCAGGCGACGAGGAGGAATGGCGGGAATGGAAGGAGGCCCTCAGGGCTAGGCTGATCAGCCTTCTCGGGGGCTTCCCGGAGGAACGGGCTCCCTTGGACGCGGAGGTCCTGGAGACCGTCGAGGAGGACAGCTACGTTAGGGAGAAGGTGGTCTATCAAAGCGAGTCCGAGGTCTCGGTGCCCGCCTATCTGCTCATCCCGAGGGAGCGGAGAGGCCGCAGCCGGGCGCTCCTCTGTCTTCACGGCCATGGCAGGGGAAAGGACGACGTGGTAGGCCTGGCAGCGAACCTCGTCCAGCGACAGCAGGCGATCAGGCCTCTGAACTACGATTACGGCGCCCAGTTCGCCCGGCGCGGATACGTGGTGCTTGCGCCCGACGCCCGAGCCTTCGGCGAACGCGTTAAGGACGGCATGAACTGCACCTGGGCCTTCACCAGCGCCCTGCTGCTGGGAAAGGTGATGGTAGGCCTCAGGGTGTGGGACGCGATCCGCTCCATAGACTACCTGCAGAGCAGGCCGGAGGTGGACGGTGAAAGGATAGGCTGCGTAGGCCTCTCCTGGGGCGGCACGCACACCGCCTATACCTCGGCGGTAGACGAGAGGGTGAAGGCCGCGGTGATAAGCGGCTACTTCAGCAGCTTCCAGGACATGCTCATTGAGCGAGGCTGCTGCCCCTGCCAGTACATCCCAGGCATTCTTAGATACGCGGACTTCCCCGATATCGTCGCCTTGATCGCGCCCAGGCCGCTGCTCATCGAGAACGGCGCGAGGGACCCCCTCTACACGGTCGAGGTGGTGAAGCAGGAGTACCGGAGGCTGGAGTCAGTCTATGGGCTTCTGGGGGTTCCCGAGCGGCTTGACCTAGACCTCTTTGACGGGGGCCACATGTTCAGCGGCAGGAAGGCCTTCGCCTGGTTCGACAGGTGGCTCTAGCCCGCGCATACACGGTGTGAGCTACAGTCTCCTAACGCCGCATTGAGGGCAGTAGACCGCCTCGCTCGGCAACGGGGCGCCGCAGTGCTCACATCGAGTCACCGCGAGAGAGGGAGGTGGAGCCAAGGCGCGCTCCCGCCGCTCCCTAAGGATGCCTCCGATCATGCCTCCGACCGTGGCGAAGAAGAGAGCCGGCAGCACGGCGGCGGCGACCAGGCCTGCTACCTCGAGCGCGCTCGGGTTCTCCGGGACGAACGGCAGCGGGTAGATGCCAGACGTGATGATCACTATGAGGCCTGCGACCGCTAGGGCGCCTCCTACCAGGGCGCCTATGAAGGCTGCGGTGGCGCCTCTCCTAGCCCCGGGGCCCGTCACGTAGCCGCCTAGGAGGCCTGCGAGGAACAGCGCAGCGACGCTTGCGAGCGGGTTGACCCAGCCGAAGGCCAGGCTGAAGAATAGGACGAGAAGGAAGGTGACTACGGCGCCCGCGGCGAGGCTGGCGCCCCTTTGTGCTCTCACAAATCGCGTAAGCGAGCGCATCTCCGGCCTCGAATCCGTCCTAGCTGTCAGGATATAAGTGTTCCTTGGAGAAGCCGCCAGCCCTTACATGCAACCCGGCGGGAGAGGAGCGCGGCGCAGGGATATGCCAGACTTCGGCGGCGATCTATTGTGCGGTCAAGGAGGGTTAGGGAATCCCGGGGGTATGCAGAGGCGCCTGGTGCCGCGCTATCTGTGGACCCTGACCTTCACCGAGTGGACGGAGCAGGAGATGCAGGGGTCGTAGGCCCTGAGCAACATCTCGCATCTCAGCGTTGCCTCCCTCTCAGGTAGGCTCGCGATCATCGGGGCTAGGCTTCGAAGGTCCTCTTCCATGTTCAGGGCGTTGTGCGCCGTGGGAGTCACGATGTCGGCCTTCTCGATCAGCCCTCGGGCGTTAAGCAGATAGCTGTGGTAGAGGAGGCCGCGGGGAGCCTCAGTCAGGGCGAGGCCGGGTCCACGCCTTCCCTCCCGCGGGCCCACGTCCTCCAGCCCCTCTAGGCTGTCTATAACCCTGATCGACTCCTCGCAGAGGTGCACTAGCTCAATAGCCCTGGCTAGGGTAGCCTTGAAGGTGTTCCGCTGCAAAGGCTTGAAGTCGTACTCTCTCGCTAGGCTTTGGGCCTCGCGGCTGAGCTTGTCGAAGTTCAGGTTGAACCGGGCTAGGGGGCCTACCATGACGGAGCCCCCTCCCTTCATCGTCGAGTACTTCACGCTCGTAGCGTGAGCCTGCCTCTCCAACACGTGGCTTCGATACTCGTCCTCGCCTATGTCCAGCCCCTCGCTGGAGACAAGCCTCCCCTCGTAGAGCGCGTACTCATCTGGGCTAGAAAGGCAGAGGTACTCCGTATGCCTCTCAAGGGCGGGGAACTCGAACCCTGAGACCATCCTCACGGCCTCTAGGGCGTCCTCCCTGGCTCCTTCAAGTTCCTTTCTCAGGGAGGCTAGCCGCTGCGGGTTAGGCTGGGCTGAGAAGTGGCCTACCCTGGTTGTTACCGTGTGCACCGCCCTTCCGCCTACCTCCTCGGAGATGCGGTTTGCCAGCGCCTTGAGCCTGAAGGCCCTCTTTAAAACGGGCATATGGTCTTTCGCAAGCTCCAAGGCGCTCTGGCAGCCCAGATAGTCGGGGGCGGCGAGGAAAAAGACATGGAGCACGTGGCTCTGCATCATGCCGCCCATGGCTAGGAGCTTTCTCAGCTGCCTCGTCCTCTCGTCTACCTCCAAGCCGAGGGCCTTCTCCACCGCCCTTAGGGTGGCGAGCGCGTGGGCCGTGGGGCAGATGCCGCATATCCGTGACGTGATCTCAGGCGCCTCAGTGTAGCTTCGCCCAGCTAGGAGGGCTTCGATGAACCTTGGCGGCTCGAAGACCCTTAGGCTAAGGTCCTTCAGCTGTCCCTGCGAGAACGATATGTCGAGGCAGACCTCCCCCTCTACGCGGGAGGCATAGTCGACACGGACCTGGGTTACGGGCATCTAGTGGCACACCTCCCTGAACTCGGGGGAGAGCCCCGCGTACTTCCTGAAGGCTCTACGGTTCTCTTCACGCGTCAGCCCCAGTTGCGTGAGGACGTGGGTCAGAGCCTCGGGGTTAGGGTCCTTACAGGGGCCGCGGCATCCCTCGCAGGCCACTCCTCTTGAGGGGCAGAGCGCTCCGCAGCCCGCCCTAGTGACGGAGCCCATGCACGGCACGTTCAGCTCTCTCATGAGGCACGTGTTCTCGCTTGTCTTGCATTCCACGCAGACGCTGTGGCCGGTCTGTGGCCGTGTCAGCTCCAGCGACGCGTACTTGACTGCGTCCAGGAACTCCTCCGGCTCGATCGGGCACCCGTGCAGGTGAGCGTCCACGCTGACGTACTCGTCCAGTCCGAAGGCCTTCATCGACCTGACCTCGGATACGTCGGGATAGACCTTGGACTCAAGCTCCCTCTGCGGCATCCAGTTCTTCGCGCTAGGTATGCCGCCGGTGCACGCGCAGGCTCCCAGGGCGACTAGAATCCTAGACTGAAGCCGGACGTTCTTGAGCACCGCGACCTCGTCCATGTTGGAGACGGCTCCCTCAACGAAGGCGATGTCGTATGGTCCCGGGTGCTCCTCGCTCGTCGCCATCTTGAAGAAGCGTATCTCCACCAGCGGCAGGAGGCTGAGTAGCCTATCCTCCAGGTGGAGTATCTGCATCTGGCATCCTGAGCAGGAGGTGAGCTTGAAGATGCCGGCTTTGAGCCTCGCCATTTGCCCCACCTACTCGATCACATCGGGCAGGAGCCCGATCTCCGATAGGCTGAAGACCGGCCCGTCGTGACAGACGTACTTTGGGCCGATCTGGCAGTGGCCACACTTGGCCACGCCGCACTTCATCCGTCTCTCCAGCGAGAGGTAGATGCTACCCGCCGGGAAGCCTAGGCTCGTCAGCTTCTCTATCGAGAACTTCATCATCACCTCGGGGCCGCAGAGGAAGACCAAGCTCGTCGCCGGGTCAATCTTAACTTGGTCGAGCAGGTTCGTCACCACGCCGACTGAGCCATTCCAGTCGGAGGAGGCCGGCGCCTCGTCGACCGTAAGCAGGAGCGTGACGTTGGGGATTCTATGCCAGGAGCTGAACTCGCGCGTGAATACCATGTCGCCGATAGTACGGGCCCCATAAAGCAGATGCACGTGGCCGTAGAGCCCCTGGTGCTTCTCCAGGTGCTTGATCACCGGCCGGAGGGGCGCCAGGCCTATCCCGCCCGCGACTAGGAGAAGGTCCATGCCTACGGCCCTGTCCAGGGGCCAGGCGTTCCCGTAGGGTCCTCTAAGACCGACCTCGTCGTCCGGCTTCAGCCTGAAGAGCGCGGAGGTGACGAGGCCGACGCGTCGAACCGTGTTCTCGAAGCCGTCTGTCCTCGCGGGGTCCGAGGAGATGGAGAAGGCGGCCTCGCCGACTCCTAGGATCGAGAGGATGGTGAAGTTCCCCGGCTTGGAGGTTATCCCCCCGCTTTCATTGCCCAAGACCTTTAGGGTGTAGGTCTTCACGTTCCGGTTCTCGTCGACCACCTCGGTTATCTGCGCTGGCCTCGGAAGGTACGGGTTCGCTGCCCCGCCTGGTGTGGTCATGGTCAGGTTGCTCCCGTTATCTCCGCGACGACCCTTGTGATGTCAATGCCCGCGATGCATTGGCTTATGCATCTCCCGCAGCCTACGCAGCCATAGCCGCCGTACTGGGTCACCCAGTAGTTGAGCTTGTGGTTGATGAACTGCCTGACCCGAGAGGAGCGTTGACGCCTGAAGTTGCCGCCTAGGGTTACCTCGGCGTAGTCGTAGAGCTGGCAGCTGTCCCATTCTCGGTACCTGAGGCCGCTCTCCAGGTCCATGTTGAGCTGATCCTTCACGTTGAAGCAGAAGCAGGTGGGGCAGACCATGTTGCATACGCCGCAGGAGAGGCATTCGCTGCCGAGCCTTGTCCAGACGCCGTGGTAGAGGCTTCCGTCCATGAGCCGTTGCAGGTTGCTCGTGTTCATCCGCCGGGTGATCATCCTCCTCGTGGCGTCCATCCTAAGCCTCTTCAGCTCTAGGTCCCTGGGCGCCGCTTCACGCAGCCTTCTCCCCTCCACCACGGCGGCGCCCCAGTCCGAGCCCACCTCGACCAAGAACGTCTCCCCCAAGTCGGAGAGGAGAAGGTCGTAGCCGAAGTTCAGCTCCGGGCCTGAGCCGAAGGAGGTGCAGAAACAGTGCTCGTTCGCCTTCGAGCAGTTCAACGCGACGACCCGCGTGTTCCTTCGCTTATGGAAGTAGTAGGGGTCTTCGCCCGCGTTCGCGAACACACTGTCAAGGATTCTGAGCGCGTTCACGTCACACGGATGGGCGCCGAAGATCACGTTCCGGACATCCTGGCGCAATGTGGAGTCGTCCATCTCGCCTTTGCTGAACGTGAAAAGGGTCTCCTTAGGCGACCTCACCACCTTCTTAGGAGGCAGGACCGTTGTCACGTAGGTCAGGTCGACGCTCTCAGGCCTCTCCAGCGGGGCGAAGACATAGTCCCGGCCATGCCTCACAGGGCCATACACGGTCTGAGTCTTCATCAAATCCCGAAGCAGCGCCGTCAGCTCGTCCGAGGTCATCAGCAACGGCAACTATGCGGCCCTCGCAGAGCGAAACTGCTATTGCGCTCCCTCACCGACACTTTAGGCTTATGGTGCAAAGCGCTAGGCTGCCCGCGATGCGAGTGACTCCACAGGGAGCCCCAAGACTGAGAGAAGGATTCTACTCAAGAGGTCACGTTAGTGAGTCGCGGTTGCGTTCGTCGTTAGGTCGGACCATGTTATGAAGCTGAGTAACCTTCATTCTCTGCGCAGATTGGATCTGGTGGCCTGTGCAGCTGGATTCTCGGGAGCTTGCGCTTTCTCTACCTGGACCTTGACTGCATAGGCTGAACAGGAGAAGCAGGGGTCGTAGGCGCTGACCGGCATTTCGGTGTAAGAGCTGACCTCAGAGCTCGACCTCTGTTTGAGGTTTGGGAGGATGTTCGTGAGGTCCGATTCGACTGACGCTACGTTTGTCGAGGTAGGGGTTACTACGTTGACGAACCTGACCTTTCCGCTGTCGTCCAGCTCGCAATTGTGCATGAGGATTCCTCTAGGAGCATCTGTGACGGCCACCGCGTGTCCAGTCTTTGGGAAGACCAAAGACCTCTCGACGTCCTCTAGGTTGATGTTCTCCACGATGTCTATGGACCTTTCTATGGAGTGTACGAGTTCTATCGCCTGAACCACGTTGTTCTGGAACCTGTCCGGGAGCCTATCCCCAATCCCAAGGCCAAGGCCTAGCTCCGAGCCGAAGCGCTACGGGATGGAGGTTCTGCCTCGGTATGTTCTACCTAGCCATAGCATCCACGGTCAGGACCTTACCGTGGAGCGCTCCGAACTTGACTTTGCTTCCAACTCATTCTCCCTTCATCAAGAGCTTGAAGCCCCCAATCGAATAGACGTAGGCTAGATGTACTAGCTTCTTCGCCATCCTTGCGGCGATTCCAGTCAGCTCTATTCCCCAAAGGTCCCCTACGGCATGTCTTGAGCCCAAGGAAACTACCTCACCAACGTGCTTCGGGACGTACCTTCTCTTGACACCCCTGTAGAGATCGGCGTATATGTTCTCCGCGACTACGTCGCCCTGCTCCATCGCTATATGAGCCGACGCGGGAAGGGGCTTCCCCGTTTTCGCATCACGGACGAGGGCACAGTCACCAACCACATAGACCCCTGGAAACCCCAACGCCTCCGAGTACTCGTCAATAGGCGCTCGCTGCCCTACCACTGGACAGATACGAGAGATCTCGTCTACCCCGCATATGCCACCTACCCAAACGATAAGGTCGGCTTCAAGCCTTCTCCCATCGCTGAGGAGAACGCCCTTCTCGTCCGCTTCAACGATCGCCTTGCCGAGGACAAGCTCCACGCCTCTCGACCTGAGGATCTCCGCCGCTTTGCCAGCGAGCTTCGGGTTCCACTCGGGCAGTATGGCCTCCTTCATCTCCACTAGCACGACCTTGGCCCTAGATGGGTCCATTCCATGCTTTCTGGCCAAGAGAGGAAGCCACTCTGCAAGTTCCCCGGCTAGCTCTGTGCCACAGAAACCCCCACCCCCGACGATGAACCTTAGCTGCCTCTCCTCTCCCTGCGCTGAAACAAAGGCCTCTTCAACCCGCTTCCTGATCTCGGACGCAGACTTAACCGACCGTAGAGTCAACGAGTGCTCCTCTAGACCCTTGATCCCGAAGAACTGGGTATCGCTGCCGAGAGCTACGACCAATATGTCGAATCGTAGGGTACCCCTATCCGTTTCGACGAGTTTATTGGACGGGTCTATCTTTAGCACCTTAGCACGGATGAATCTGATTTTTTTTCCTCGAATAAGCCTTGGAATCGGAACGACGGCTTCTTTTTCATCCGTCCTTCCCCCAGCGACCTCGTGTATTCGATGTATGTACTGGTGGTAATCGTTCTGATCGATGAGGAGGACTTCGCAGTCGTTCCGGTGCATAACCTTCTCCAATCTTAGGGCCACACGAAGCCCCCCGTAACCAGCTCCTAAGATCAGGACATGCCTCGAAGCGCAAGGCCCAGCCGGGGCACCGAGGGCAGCAAGCTCCTTGCCCTCCTCAACCACACTTGCATGGGAATAGCCTCCGACCAAGGCTATTGCGCGCATCACATCCGCCCCGTGCCGGGATGCTCCAACGACCCATGGCTAGTCAAGCTGAATGCGCCCATACGCCTCGCGAAGGATGCTGAGGTGGCCATATGATTCAGCTTCGGGAGTTGTGACACTCTTCACTCGCTCTTTAAGCTATCGGCATGATGTGTCGCGCTCACAATTCCTATGATTATGATTATCATTATCATCTCTAGTCAAAAGGAACGTTGGCCACGCGTCTACGCCCACCCTAAAGGCGCACGATCACGGAGCGCGTCAATTCTCCCTTCCTCAACAGCCTGAAGCCTTAATCGAATGGAGCTAAGCCAAACGGAACAGCTATCTCACCGTCCTTGGCGGAGCTCGGTCGGCTCCGTTCCCCCGGAGGTCTGCGATCGGTGTTCTGAGCCCAGCGGCGCAGCTCCCTTAAGTCGAACCTCATGGTTCAGGAGGCGGACGAGGTTGCGCGTCTGGAACGCGGCTACCCGCCCGGTTAGGATTCATCCTCAGCGGGCCGCGAAGACACCTACTTGAGATTGCTCTTATTCTTCGCTCGGGACCGTTTCATCCTTGTAGTTGCGGACAGCAACGAGCCTCGAACAGTGGAGGGCTGCAGAGAAATGGGTTGGGAGATCCGTTCGAGGCCTCTGACGGGCTGGGCCATCTACTTGGTGGCACCCCAGATAACTTGATCAGGCTAGGCCGAGACCTGTTTGACTCCCGGGATCATGCCTATCGATCAGCCGTACTTGTACTGGATTCCGAAGCCACCCCTTGGGTAGCCCCAGTCTATGTTACCGAAGGGACAGACCAGCCGGCATGCCCCGCATTCCAGACAGCCCTCGTAGCGGATCGTTATCCTATCGTCCTCCCACCTGTACGTCTCAACGCAGCAGATGATGGTGCACGGTTTGCCAGCGCATTTCAGGCATATGTCGCGAGAGATTATCTTCAGGTGCGAGCCCTTGTCGGTGACGAACCTGTCCAGTCTGAGTTTATCCTCTACCCTCACCCTAAGGCCCTCCAGCCCTCTATCATGTCCCGAAGCAGCCTCCAAGTGGGCCTCTTCGAGGTGATTCCCTGCCGGATACGGGCTCTCTTCTCCTTCTTCGGGAGGCCATCCACCGTCAAGTACTCCTGAACAGCCTCGCTGAGGAGCTGGGGGTAAAGGTTGAGTAGTTGAGGATGAGACTCAAGGTATTCGGGTAGTCCCCTGTACGTCCTTAGATCCTTCAGGACAAAGCTCTCCTCCAAGAGCTGCCGGTAGAGAGCCAGCGTTCTCGACGAGAAGTCTCCTCTCCTCTTGGCCTCAAGGACGGTCTTCGCAGCCGCCCTGCCCGAGGCCACGGCCAGATTGGAGCCCTCTCGATGGAGGGCGTTCACAAGCATCGCTGCGTCCCCGACGACTAGGATGCCATCCCCGTAGAGCCTGGGTAGGTTGCGGTAGCCTCCTTCAGGAATCAGGTGGCCGAGGTATTCTCGAACCTCCCCGCCTTGGATGAGGGACCTGACCATCGGATGCTCCTTCAGCCTCTCTATGAGCTTTTGGGGGTTCGTCTTAGCCTTGATGAGGTCTGACAGCAACGCGCCGACGCCGAGAGAGACTGACTCCTTGTTTGTGTAGATGAAACCTTGGCCTATCATCCCCGCGGTGGCCTCGCCCAGAAGCTCTATGGCGACGCCTGTCTCGCTTTCCACGTTGAAGCGCTCCTCGATCTTCTCCCTAGGCAGGTGAATGATCTCCTTGGCTGCGTAAGCAACTGTTTCAGCCTTCAAGCCAAGGGTAAGCCCTGCCTTCTCCGCGATCAAGGACCTGACCCCGTCGGCGGCTATCACCACATCCGCGTAGAGGTCGCCTTCGGGATGGTCTGTTCGAACCCCGACAACCGTTCCGTTCTCCTTGATCACATCCTCGACGAGCGTCTCGGCTATCACCAGTCCGCCGGCCTCTTCCACCTTCTTCGCAAACCAGCGGTCGAACCTAGCCCTGAGTACCGTGAAGCAGTTGTACGGCGGAACGTTGAAGCGGTCGCTGCGGTAGCTGAACTTTACCGCGGAGTCCTTAGAAAGCAGCCAGACACCTTGTTCGGTAACGCGTCTCTCCAGTGGCGCCTCTTCCCAGAACCGCGGGATAAGCTCTTCCATGGGTTGCCGGTAGAGGATCCCTCCCATAACGTTCTTGCTCCCAGGATACTCGCCCCTCTCGAGCGCTATCACTTGGAGACCTTCCTTGGCGAGCGTGTAGGCAGCTGCTAGGCCTGCGGGTCCCGCGCCGACGACGATCGCATCGAACTTCTCATTCATCGCGGCGGCCCCCGTCGTTCCTACAGATGGAGAGCTCTGTCCAAGCATGTCTCACGCGCCGACTTCTATCAGTCTCTTCTTGAACTCCCTAGTGAGAGCGGGCACGATCTCGAAGAGGTCCCCTACGATGCCGTACGTCGCCACCTTGAAGATGGGCGCGTCTGGGTCACTGTTGATCGCGACTATGGTATCTGAGTTCTCCATACCTACCAAGTGCTGGACAGCCCCAGAGATGCCGATCGCGAAGTAGACCCTCGGTCTGACCGTCTTCCCTGTCTGACCAACCTGGTGCTCGGGCGATATCCAGCCGCTGTTCACTGCTGCTTTAGAGGCCCCCACCGCACCGTTCAACACACCGGCCAGCTCCTCTAACAACGCAAAGTTCTTCCCGTTCCCAAGGCCTCTCCCGCCCGAGACTACCACCTCAGCTTCCTCAACGCGGGTGGAGCTGGAGACTTCCCGAGCCACGTGCAGGACCTCCGTCATCCAGTCCAGGCCGATCGAGGGAACCTTCTCGTAAACGACCTTCCCAGCTCGATTCTCTTCCCTCGCAGGCATCGGCATCACACGTGGGCGAACGGTTGCCATCTCTGGGTTGCTGTGAGGTGTCACGATGGTGGCTATGATGTTCCCGCCGAAGGCCGGCCTGTTCTGGCGTAGAAGACGCCCCGTCTCTATCTCCAGCCCTGTACAGTCGGCTGTAAGACCTGTGCCCAGCCTCGTCGCAACCGCGCCGGCCACGTCACGCCCGATAGCCGTGGCCCCGAAGAGAAGGATCTCCGGCCTGTACTCTTGCACCAAGTGAACTATGACCTCTGCATAGGGTTCTGTGCGGAAGGGCTCCAATGATGCATTCTCGACGACATAGACGACATCTGCGCCGTACTGGAAAGCCTCCCCTACCAGGTCACCTACCTTCGAGCAGAGGAGCAAGCCTGCAGTCTCTACGCCAAGTTCCTGTGCCAACCTCCGACCTGCTCCCATAAGCTCCCAAGAGACGTTTGCTGCCTGAGATCGACGCTGCTCTATGAAGACCCAGACTCCACGGTAACCTCGCCCCTCCCTAGGTTCGCTATTGTCTGTCAGAGTGGGTTCTACTGTGATATCCGCTCCCTCCACCCGAGGAGTGTGGGCATCAGTCTTTCCACGAGGGCAGCAGCTACCTCCTCGACCCTCTCCTTATCCGCCTGCATGACCTCGCCTCCGACCCTTTGCGGAGGCGTCGATATCATAGAGACCCTCGTCGGGGAACCTGCAAGCCCCACTTTGCCCGGGTCAGCCTCTATTGCGGCTCTCCCCCAAACGGGGACTTGATACCGCGCCGCCCTGATCATGGCCTTCACAGAGGCCCTTCGAGGATCGTTTATCCCCGGGAGCACGCTCACCAGGGCTGGGAGTCTCGCCCTCGTCGTCTCTCTCCAATCGTCCAATCTGCGTTCAACCTCGATCTCCCTCGACTCAGGTTTGAACGAGGCGATCCTCTCCACATAAGTCAACTGTGGCAGGCTTAGACGTGTGGCAATCCCAGGTGGCACCTGTCCCGTGTCTCCGTCCATTGCCTGCTTCCCGCAAAGCACGATGTCTAAGCCCTCAGCCCTCCATATCCTGCGGATAGCTTGGGCTAAGACGTAGGAGGTCGCTAACGTATCCGACCCAGCGAAGAGCGGGTCGCTCAAAAGGATCGCTTCGTCAACTCCGAGGGAGATAGCTTTCCTCAACGCCTCCTTCGCTTGGGTTGGGCCCATGGAGAGCGCCGTGGCCTTTCCGCCGTGGGCTTCCCTAAGCCTCAGAGCCTCCTCCAACGCGTTCAGATCAACGGGGTTTACGATGGAGGGGACGCCCTCGCGGATGAGGGTGTTTGTCCTACGGTCGATCTTAACATCGAGCACATCGGGGATCTGCTTGATGCAGATGATCGCGTGCGTCGCAGCGCATCTCCAGCGCCAGCCTAGAGGGGAAACGCTCGTTATATAAAGCTATTTAGAGGACAATTATCATCTCAAGCAGGAGGCAAGGTGTCTCCCTAGCCGCTTTCTCCTCACTAGGCTCATCCTCTTGGGAGCCTGTTTCCAGAGGCTATCTCCTCGTAGAGCCCCACTGCCTTGGTCGGCGTCCTCTCCTTCGTCTGAGCGTCAAAGTGGAAGAGGCCGAACCTCATCGCGAAGCCCTTAGCCCACTCGTAGTTGTCGACTAGGGACCAGTGGAAGTATCCCTTGAGGGGCACGTGGTCCTCCTCCACGGCCTTGTAGAGCTCCTCTAGATGCGTGAGGAGGTATCGGCTCCTCTTCTCATCCTTCGCGTCGGCTATGCCGTTCTCCGTCACCATGACGGGCCGCCTGTAGCGGCTGTAGGCCCAGTTGACCGCGTAGCGTATCCCGGGCGGGTAGATCTCCCAGCCCATATCGGTGCAGTCGCCCGTGCAGGGGACGCCTTCGCCTTGGAGCATCCTTTGCGCCGCCCCGGGGATGGCTCTGATCTTGTTCCGCATGTAGTAGTTGACGCCCAGGTAGTCGCATCCCTTCACGAGGCCAGGGTGCTGCTCCTCGCCGTCCACGATCATGTCCAGGTTCATGTCGTAGTCGCCCTTGAGGATCGCGTTCAGATACCATTCATTCCAGACGTAATCGAGAAACTGGGCGGCGGCCACATCGTCCCTCGACCCGGCGTCATAGGCCTCGTAATACTGCGGGTTATGCACGAGGCCTACCGTCGCAGGGCCGAGCTTCGAGACCGAGACGGTATCCCAGCGCTTAAGCATCTCGTAGGCGACGCCGTGGGCGATGGCCAGGTGCTTCGAAGCCTTCAGGAACAGCTCAAGGTCTCGGAGGCCGGGCGGGAAGCCGCTGGAGGCGTTCCAGTAACCGTTGCCGCTGACAACCATGGGCTCGTTGATCGTAGCGTACAGGTCGACGAGGTCGCCGAAGGCATCCGCGGCGAAGGCAGCGTACTTGCCGAACTCCACGATCGTCGAGGCATCCAGCCAGCCACGTCTCTCCGCGTACTGCACCCTATCCCTGCAGCTGATCGGGTCGTGCAGCCAGAGCGGGAGGGGCCAGTGATAGAGCGTCAGGAGAACCGTCAAGCCCAGCCTCCGGGCCTCGGCTAGGATCTCACGGTATCTCTCTACCGCGGAGCTCTCGGCTACTTCATGAAGCATCTCCATGCTGTCCTTCGAGATGTCCACGCGCGCGACCTCGCCCCTTTTCTCGCGGACCACACGAGCTGGCACCGCCGTCGTCGACTCTGGGAAAAGCCGGCTCCACTCAATCCCCAGCCTCACGGCGTTGTTCCCGAGCGCCTCCCGGGCATGCTTCAAGTCCGTGCGGTAGAGTTCCCAGAAGCCCGGCCCATGCTCAGGCAGGTCTCCGCTCACCAAGCCTCTCCGGATGTTAGCTGGGTCGTGAACCCAGGCGTACCAGTCCGATCTATCGTCTATGGGGCCTCGGCCCATCTCCACTTGGAAAGCCGCCGTGGCCGTCCCCCAGAGGAAACCGTCAGGAAAGGCTCCGCGTGCCAAGCATCAAACCCCCATGGATTTCCGAACCCTAAGCATATAAGAGCATCCATCTTCCAAGGCCCGGGTTTGCTGCCTCTCCGATAGATCGGAGACCTGCTGCTGTGAGACGCCGCAGGTGGAGACCCTCCCGTGGATGAGGCTGACCCTCCTTCAACAGACGATGCGGTCTACGCCGTTTTGGCGTCCGTATGCGATCCTGCCAGACGCGACCTGTCGGGCGTGAGAAGGCCTATCTATGCCTGATCACGTGTCTTTTCGCCCTTGTCGTGACCACGTCGCCGCGGTGGTTATGGAAGGCAAGAAACTGCCTGTTGCAGCTTGGGCATTGGAAGAGCGTGGACCTGCGCGGAAGCCTCTTGAAGTATACGTCTACGGCGCCGGATCGTCTGCAATCCTCGTAAGGACAGGTGATAAGAGCGTACGGGCTCAGGCTGAGCAACTATGGGCTCACCGCAGTGAGACACACATGGTATTATAGCGAGGTCTCAGCATATGAATCTTTGTAGGCCACGGCTAAGGCATTCGCAGAGCCCACAGGTGAAGCGTCACCTCAGGGGATCGCCAGTATGGTTGCGGAGTGGGCGGGGAAGACATAGGTGAAACGCTCGGCTACACCCTCGACGCTCTTGACGCGTACCTGCACATCGTCCGGTCTGTCGAAGTCGTTCGCTGACGTGGCTGACCTCGCGTTCAGCTCATGGGCCGCGGCGTGGTTTGCGGGCGTGACGCCTCTCAGCTCGACGAGCGTCTCGATGTCCTCAGCCTCGCTCCGGTTAACGCCCGCCAGGTAGAGTCGACTTAGGTTGTGGTCGGCGGTCGCCGAGCAGTCGAGCAGAGGGACTTGGCTTAGGCTAAGCTTAGCGGCCTCGTAGGTCTCGACGCTGGTCCTCGTCCTCAGCGCCACTTCGCTGGAGTGGTTCACGTATAGCTGGAACGCCAAGTAGACGGGGTTCACGTAGATGCCCGTCTCACTGGTGACTATCGCGGGGAGGACGTTTACGAGCTGGGCCAGGTTCGCCATCGTGACGTGGTTGCAGAGCCTGTGGAAGACATGGAACATCCCGGCGGCGAAGAGACCGTCGCGAAGCGTCAGCTTCTCCGTGAGCCCCGTCTCTGCTCGGGCCTCGGGGTACCAGACATTCCATTCGTCGAAGGCTATCTTCACCGTCCCCGCTCGTCTCGCGGGTACCGTGGCGTCTATGAGACCTGCCAGATGCCTCAGGCTCCTCTCGGCCTCGAGGGGCGTCGCGACGATCGTGAGCGTATCCTCGTAGCTGTAGTACTTGTGGAGCGAGATGTAGTCTATCGCCTCGTGGCTCTTCCTCAGCACCTCATGGTTCCATTCTTCGCTCTCGCAGCCCACGGCCACCAGCTTTAGGCCGTGGTCTACTCTCCGCATCAGCTTCGCGAACTCCACCACCTGCTTCGCGTACGTGCCGGCGTCCACGTGGCCGATCTGCCAACTGCCGTAAACCTCGTTTCCTATGCCCCAGTACTTGACGCGGAATGGTTCGCCCTGCCCGTTCGCCGCCCTGAGCGAGGCGTAGTGGCTTACGTCGACTCGGTTGCAGTACTCGACCCAGCGGGCTGCCTCCTCTGCGGTGCCGGAGCCCGTGTTCACGCATATGTAGGGCTCAGCGCCGACGAGGCGGCAGAACTCGATGAACTCGTGGGTTCCAAACTGGTTCGGTTCCACCGCCTCCCAGGCTAGGTCGTACCTGACCGGTCGCATATCTCTGCGGCCGATGCCATCCTCCCAATGGTAGCCGGAGGCGAAGTTCCCGCCCGGCCATCGTAGGACGGGAGGCCGTATCGCCTTCACGGCCTCCAGAACATCCCTTCTGAAACCCCGCATATTTGGAATGCCCGAGCCTTCACCGACCCAGACACCGCCATAGATGCAGCGGCCCAAGTGCTCGATGAAGTGCCCGTAGACGTTTCGGTCTATGATGCCAACCTGCTCGCGGGCATCTACATACACTTCAGCTCTAACGCCCAACTCGGAGACCTCCGATCGGAGCACAGGCACCTCCACGTTTAGGGCTTACGCCCAGTCGAACAAGACCCCTACTCAAGCTCATGGAGGCAGAAACCCGTGCTGCGCGGGGTCGGAACACAGCCTCCTCATGTTGCTGCGAGGGCTGGACGAAACCCGTGATGGGGGTTCTATTGGACTACAAAGACATGAGGTGGCGAGATGTAGTCCTGCCAGCGCGATTTGGAGGCGAGATACGTGAGAGAACGATGGCTATTCTCCTTTCAGGATCTCCCACCGGTCTCTGAAGAACTGTTTCCTGTCATTCACCTGTTTTTCCCAATCCGTAACGTATCCCGGTTTCCTGACCGCCTCTTGGAGTTCGTGTACAGTACGGAACAGGTGCAGCTTCTTCTTGACATTCGCGAACCTTTGTATTTCAACGTTGCCGGCCTTTCTAACTTCTTCCCGGGTGAAAAGATAGAACTCTGGGTTTTCCAAGTTCTCGTCCAGAGCGACGCATACCAGAAAGTCGTAACTAACGTCATCTTCTTTTTGATCCTGGATTCTCCAACCGTGAAACATGATCTGTTTTGGATAAAGCCCCTCATTCTTGAGCGTGGAGGTTCTCACCTCGATCCTGTTGTTCGTGTTTCTGCCAAGCAGGAGGATATCACATCTAGCCTGTGGTCCTTGGGGTACAAAACGTATCCCGAGCTCATTGAGCTTTGACTTGACTAAGAGCTCGCCCGCTAGAGCAACGAGGAAGGTAGGTAACTTGTGCTGGAGTCTCTTCAACGAACAATATAACTCCGTTACCGCTTTGTAAGCGCTCAGATAGTCATCCATCCTTGATCTCCCTCTCAAACCGACTGCTCGGGCCCGTCTGATTAAGTTGAGCAAGCGGAATCGGTTACTTGATTCTGATAGGCTTCCTTTTCTTAGCTGACTTCCAAGCTGCCTCAGTGAGCTCTATGACGCGTAGCCCGCAGGTGGCCGGTGACTCGTTCGGTTCCTTGCCCAGGATCGCGTTGACGAAGTTAACGTCGGGGTCTGAGCCAGGGGGCATCTTGAGGGGCTCCAGGATCGCTTCTCCGCCCGAGGTGTAGTGTTGTAGCCGCCCGTTCCTGTAGAGCAGGATGCCCTTTGAGCCCCAGATCGTGATGTCCTCCCACCAGATAGGCGAGTTGCCAACGACTGATATGTTGCATTCAGCGCCGTTGCTGAACCTCACAGAGAGCGCGGTGTCGATGTCGACCTGCGTGCCGTGGTTGTCGATGTACGCGAAGACCTCCGATGCCTGGAGCCCCGTCGTCCACAGGATGATATCCAGCAGGTGGCTGCCTGAGTCGTTGAGCTGCCCCCCGCCGCTTAAAGCTGGGTCCTGCCGCCACGTACTCTTGGTGCCCTCTAGCCACTGCTGGCATTGAAGCGCCGAGATGAACTCCACGCTGCCCAGCTGGCCTTCCTGGATGACGTTCTTCATGAACCGGAACTGGGGCTGGTAGTGCCGTTGATACGAGACGAGAAGCACCCTAGGCTTCTGCTCAACCCGTCTGGCGAGGTCCTTCGCATGCTTCACTGTGCAGACCATAGGCTTCTCGACGAGCACGTGAAGCCCCCCCTCATGCGCATCGACGACCTGAGCGTAGTGAAGCGTGTGAGGCGTCATCACCTCCACGGCGTCCATCTTAACCGAGCTGAGCATCTCCCTATGGTCCTTGAAGACCGGGCACTGAGCCAAAGCCGGGTACCGGGCTTTCAGCTTCTCAGCGCGGGGCACATCGGTGTCAGCGAGGGCAACCACCTCTGCTTCCGGGATCGCGACGAGGTGGTTCATGTGGTATCCTGCGATGCCACCGCATCCTATTAGGCCAATCCGGATCTTGCTCGGCTTCTCCATGCTGAATGTGCCTCCATTCTTCGAGCTTCAGTTTGGGGATTCGCTTATGGGAGGAACTGGGCTAGGTGGCGTCTGCCTAGCACAAGCCCGTTCGTGTAGCCTTCCTTGCCGTGGTAGACGGGGTCCTCGTGCTCGATGCTGAGCACGTAATCGTAGCCCCAATCCTGCAGGGCGGAGATGAGGCGGCCCCAGTCTACGTCGCCAAGGCCGGGTATCCGGAAACGCCACCAATCGTCGCCCATGTAGCCCACGTAATGCAGCCTCGAGTGCAGGATCTCCGTGTCCTTGCAGTGCGTGTGGTAGATCCTGTCGCCGAACTTCCTGATCGCCGCGAGGTAGTCGATGAACTGGAAGACCAGGTGCGAGGGGTCGAAGTTCAAGCCTATGCTCTTGGACGGCGTTATCTCGAACATCCGGTCCCACACGTCGGGCCTATGGGCGATGTTGCCGCAGCAGTTCTCTATCGCGATCTTCACCCCGTGCTTCTCGGCGTGCTCCACGATGGGCGGCCAGACCTGGGTGTAGACCTTCATGTTCTCCTCCACGCTCGCCGGGAGCTTGCCGATCCATGTGCTGACGACGGGCACCTCCAGCTTCGCCGCCGCCTCGATCATACGCTTCACGTACTCGTTGTTCCTCCGCCTCACCGTCAAGTCTGGGTCCATGTTGTTCGGACACCAAGTCAAGCAGCTGATGATCACATCGTTCTTCGCAAGCGCCTTCTTAACGCCACCAGGGCCTTCCTTCAACACCTTCTCAGCGTCGATAAGCGCGCTTGCCGGACCAGTGCCTATCTCCAAGGCCTGGAAGCCGTGCTTAGAAGCCCAATCCACGGTCTCAGTCAGGTTGCCCAGTTGACCGCCAACGAGAAAGCCGATCTTCAACGGTTTCCACCTCGAAACGCGTAGGCAGTACTCAGACCGACGGTCCGCTTATATCGCTTTGCCCTGAAGGCTCTATCCGGAAGTTGGGGCGCCGAACCCTGATGCTCGGTTGCGGGACTTGGGGTGGAGAGGCTAGGTTCCTGGGAGAATCTCATCGACGGTCTTCAGCTTGATGTTCAGCCCCTACCTCGTTCTTGGCCTCCGCCGTCTCTTCGCATGTGAAGAGGCGGGCGTTCCCGGGGTGTCATGCTGCGAGCCAACTCCGCCCCGCCCTTACTCAGTCTCACCGGAACCCGCACATTTGCCGTCATGCCGTGTATCAGCCCGGGTTTCGTCATACCCGCATCAGGTGTTCTCGCTGGAGGAAGCTCTCCGTGTAGACGAGTCAAGCGCCACGTTACATCGACGCTGCCGTCAGCCCATTAGGGTGGACCAATCAGCCAGAACTCGTTGCCGTCGGGGTCCGCGAACATCGCTGCGGTCTCCCAAGGCTGCTTGGTTGGCTCAAGGGTGATCCTGACGCCTTTGGCCTTCAGCTCCTTGACTGCGGCCTCGATGTCCGGTGTCGAGAAGTTGATGCCGGTGTTGCCGGGCTCCAGAGTGTCTGATTGGCAGAGGTGTATGCCTGTCTTCGAGCCCTCCGGGGCCACAATGATCCAGTGGCCTTCCGTCCCGCCGCGGATCTCAAAGCCCAGTTTATCCCTATACCATTCAGCCGACCTCTTGCCGTTCGAGACTACCACCGCTACAGTTTCGAGAGAAAGCTGCATGGTCCTATGTTGGCGGGCGGGCGCTTAAGCGTTGCGGCTTAGCGCTGGGCTAGGCTTCGCCTCGTCTTCCCTACACCTCAAGGTCTTCGCGATAGAGAGCTACGTTTCCCGCCGAATCTACGTTCCAGGCCTTGGACTC